>JGI11705J14877_10000188_pt1 | contig 39049 bp, 44 predicted proteins | sample Etolaghawater15m_FD_14877 | JGI IMG/M metagenome (IMG submission 14877) | reverse complement strand
CATCTCTTTGAGTTGTACTTCATTGTCACAACGCCAACAACACCCCTCTTCTACCTGTTCATTGGCCAAAACTGTATGACAATCTTCACACCAGTTTACCGTCGTTGACTCACGATAAAGCAGTTTCTCTTCAAACATTTTGATGATAAATTCTTGTTCCCACTTTGTGTAAAGCTCATCACAGGTAGCAAATTCACGTGTTTTAGAAAAAGAAAGTCCAAGTGTATTGAGCTCTTTTCTCATGTAATCAATGTTCGAGTACGTCCACTCTTTAGGGTGACGTCCATGTTTGATGGCAGCATTTTCAGCAGGCATACCAAAAGCATCCCAACCGATAGGATGAAGCACATTAAAATTTTGTTTTCTATAATAACGCGCAAAAGCATCACCTATGGCATAGTTACGCACATGTCCCATGTGTAAACGACCAGAAGGAAAAGGAAACATACTTAAGATATATTTCTTTTTTCTTGTTAAGGCATCATCCGGTTCAAAAGCCTTCTCATCATCCCATTTTTTTTGCCATTTGGCTTCAATCTCACTTGGATTGTAACTCATGTTTTATTATCCTTCTTTTGTATGTACAAAGTCCATACAAAATTGATCTCACCAAAGCTTCATCCTTAGTGAGAATTATTATGTTTTTACTATGAAAAGGATTATATCCAATATGGGGTTAGAGATGAAACACTGCGTGTTAATTTGCTTCGATTATACGAATCAAAAGTAAAATTTAACTACAATAATAACAATAAAATCAAGGAGTTTGTTTGTCTTTAGCTTTAGCAAGAAAATACCGTCCTGCCACCTTTGATGACCTTATAGGACAAGAATCAGTTTCACAAACACTTTCCCTTGCACTTGAAGGTAACAGACTCTCTCATGCCTACCTTTTTTCGGGACTTAGAGGAAGTGGAAAAACCTCTACCGCACGTATTTTTGCTAAGGCTTTACTTTGTGAAAAAGGCTCAACATCCCATCCTTGTGGTATCTGTGCGCATTGTACTATGGCAAGCCAAAGCAGTCATATGGACATCATCGAAATGGATGCTGCTTCCAACCGTGGTATCGATGATATCAAAGACCTCATCGAGCATACCAAATATAAACCCAGCTCTGCACGTTACAAAATTTTTATTATCGATGAAGTGCATATGCTGACACCTCAAGCCTTTAATGCCCTACTTAAAACACTTGAAGAACCACCTGATTTTGTAAAATTTATCTTGGCAACAACAGACCCGCTAAAACTGCCTGCTACCATTCTTTCGCGTACACAGCACTTTAGATTTAAAAAGATTCCTCAAAACCTTGTACTAAAACACTTAGAACACATCTTGGACCTTGAAAACATAGGGTATGAGAAAGATGCTTTGGACATTATCGCACGTTCTGGTGCAGGAAGTTTAAGAGATTCTCTTACCTTGATGGATCAAGCCATCGTCTACTCTAAAAACTTTGTAGATGTGAACACGGTGACAGGAATGCTTGGTATTATTGAACCTAGCCATTTGGAAGCATTACTCTCTGATATTATGAATAAAGACACTACGAAGGTTTTGGACTTTATTAAAATGGCTACAGACTATGAAGCAGAGATGATACTTGATGAACTGACACTCTATCTTAAAGACTTACTTCTCAATGCAACAGGGAAGTTCAGTCCTATGATCATAGAACGTTTCTTTAGAGTCATCGCCGAATCTAAAGGCTTACTCTCTCTTGGAAGCGACAGTGGGTTTGTTCTCTCTTTGGCACTCTTTAAAATGATGGAGTCCTTAGAGATAAAAGACATAGATACCATGATACGTGGATTGGAACAAGAACTCAAAGGTGTTGAAGTTTCTGAAATTATGGTGACCACACCTTCTCCAAATTCCACTGTTTCACAAGAGGTCATCACTATTACCCAAGAGGAGATCGTTGCGACACTTCCTCCTGCCACAGTACATAAATCAGAACCTGTCACACAAGAAGAAGTAGAATTTCCTCCTCCAGTTACAGAAGTACCTGTGAATGAATCCCCAGTGATCAAAAATGACCCCATCCCCCCGATGGAAGAAGAAAAGCCTTCTGTTGAGTCACAGCCGATCATAGAACCCATCACGGCACAACCCTCTGCTCCTGCAGTGAACCCACATCAAAAAACATTTGATGCCCTGGTAAAAAAACTTTACGATAGAGACTATGACCTTGGTACATGCTTTGAACGTAATATCGAATTTGAAAATTTCTCCGACAATAAATTGACATGGAGTTCTATGGCAGAAGGTCCCGATAAAAAAATGCTCGTTACGCATTGGGGACTGATCAATATGTTTGTGAAAGATATTTTTGGTTTTGAGACTAAAATCATTAATATGCCTAAAAAAAAAGTTGATACACCCAAAATAGAGGAAAAAAAACCTCTTCCAAAAGAAACACCTGCCCATGAAGATGCAGATTCTGCTTCTATGATAGAAGATATTGAAATGAAAAGTTCATGTATTGCTCCAGAAGCCGGAGAAACAGAAGCAGCCAAAGAGAAAGACCCCTCTACTTTACTTGAAGAGCCTATGATCAAAGAAGCCATTGCCCTATTTGATCCAAAAAAAGTACGAATTAAGCGCAATACCTAAGCCAAACAAGCGCCTCTACTCCATCCACGCTTTCGTGACTATTTTTGGTTTGTCGTCATAGATTTTAATCTTTTCCGCTGCTATGCAGCGTCCATCTTCATCAAGTTCAAACACAACCATTTGCAAAAGTCCCTTACATTCATCAAGTACATTAAAATGTCCTCCCAACCCCGTAAGAAAACGCTTTATAGGTACTGTACTGTCCATACCTATCACCCCGTCACGACAACCAGTAAGTCCCACATCTGTCACATAACAACAGCCATCCCTTACCTGAAGATCATCTGTACCCACATGCGTATGTGTACCCAATATGGCAGAGACATCCTCTTTAAGCATATGTAAAAGTGCCTGCTTTTCTGAACTTGCTTCAGCATGTATATCCAGTATGATATGTGTATATCCCTCATCTTTAAGCTTTGCTACGGCTTCAACAATCATAGTAAAAGGATTATCAACCATAGGCATTGTGTAATGTCCCATAAGATTTAAGATCACTGTATCGTGTCCTAAAATAGTCGTAGTATACATCCCTTCCCCGGGTGTTTCTTTCGGATAATTCATAGGACGTATAAGAGGATATGTATCAAAAAGGTTCAGTATCTCTTTTTTATCAAAACTGTGGTTACCGCCTGTCATCATATCGATACCATAACCGAGTAATTCTATGCAGTTTTTTTCCGTAAGTCCAAAACCATGAGAAGCATTTTCATAATTTCCGATAGTAAAATCAATAAAATGTTCCTGTTGCAGTCTTTTGAGATGTCGCTTTAGCATCAAACGACCAGGTTTTCCCACTATATCCCCGATAAATGCGATTTTCACACTATCCCTTTGATAGACAATATGCTGAGAAAAGAAAGAGACAAAAAAACAAACTTATGAATGAACAGCTTTACCTGAAAAAGGTAATAATGCAGAGGCCCAAGTCAGTCCACCACCAAAGGTATCAAGCAACATGAGTTCACCATTTTGAAGTCTTCCTGATTCCCAAATATCATTAATCGCCATAGGGATAGAAGCTGCTGAAGTATTTCCATATTTACCTACCGTCAACACCACTTGTTCTTCTTTCATTTTTAAAGCATCACCTACTGCTTTAATAATACGGTAGTTTGCCTGGTGTGGAATAAAATGTGGGATATCATCAGCATTTATCTCATTCTTAGCCAAGATCTCTTTGACATCTTTTGTCAACGTTTTTACTGCCAATTTAAAGGTTTCATTCCCTTTCATCTGTACAAAATTAAGTCCTTCATCAATCACTTTTTGACTCACAGGATAGATAGCACCTGGTGCCGGGGTAACCAAAAAGTCTGCATAGGAACCATCTGCACTTGCATGTAAATCAATAAAACCTTCTTCTTTATTAGACGTAGCGCTTAGCATGGCAGCACCTGCACCATCTCCAAATAAAATACATGTGCTTCTATCTGTATAATCCACAATGGAAGAGAACTTTTCTGCACCTACAACAAGCACGTTTTTCTTCATACCTGACTCGATAAACGCTTTAGCTACAGAAAGCAGATACACAAACCCACTACATGCTGCAGAAATATCAAATGCCTGAACATCTCTAATACCGATTTTGTCAGAAATAATACACGCAGTTGAAGGCATGTTAAAATAATCTGGTGTCACCGTTGCGCAAATGACTAAATCAATTTCTTCTTTTGGAATACCTGAACGTTTTATGGCAAGTTCACACGCTTTGGCTGCCATATCACTTGTATACTCATTCTCCGCAGCTATATGACGCTCTTTGATACCTGTACGTTTCACAATCCATTCATCTGTAGTATCGACCATCTTTTCAAGATCTGCATTAGATAAAATCTTTTCAGGAACATATGCACCTATCGATCTAAATGAAGCATATACTGGTTTTGTTTGTGACATGGTTATCCTTAAGCCATAAATTATAAGTTTATTTTACCATAATTTTCTAAGGAGCGTTCTAAAATAGGATAAGAAGTGTATTGATTATTTAATTATGTTCCTCTTACCACAAAGAGTGTGGTAACAAGGATTATTTATCATTAGAGAGTAATGCTTCGATGGTACTGTTTACATCAGATTCTGTATATCTGATGGCTTGAAAAATAGCATTTTTAATCGCTTTTGCATTGGAGCTTCCATGGCTGACAATAGCACAGCCGTTGATACCTAAAAGCGGTGCGCCTCCATACTCTGCATAATCGACTTGCTTCTTCATATTTCCAAAGACTTTTCTTTTCATCATCAGTGCACCGATCTTTGCAGGTAATGATTTACGAATATGTTGTCTCATAAGTGTAAAGATTGTCGATACAACCCCTTCACTTGTCTTCAGTAAAATGTTCCCTGTAAATCCGTCACACACAACGACATTCACATTACCGTTAAAGATATCTCTACCTTCTACATTACCAACAAACCCATCTAAATCTTGAAGCAGTTTAAATGCTGATTTTGTCAAGGTATTACCTTTAGAGTCTTCAGAGCCATTGGATAAAAGTCCAACTTTAGGTGTGTGAATTCCCATAATCTTTTGTGCATAGGCTTCACCCATCGCACCAAATTCATACAGATTTTGAGGTGTACAGTCTGTAACAGCCCCTACATCAAGTACCAACGTTTTATTCACTGTAACACTGGGCATTAACGTTGCCAGTGCTGGCTTAGAAATATGAGGTAAACGCCCAATACGTAATGTAGCCAAGGTCATCGTTGCACCACTATGACCTGCGGAAACGACAGCAGAAGCTTCTTTCTCACGCACAAGTTCAACGGCTTTATAAATAGAAGAATCTTTACGTTTAAGTGCATTGGTTGCTTGATCACTCATTAAAATAACATCTGAGGCTTCAACAATCTCAACTTTATCTGCGTAATACGGGGGAAGAAAAGAGCGAATCTCTTCTGCATCACCTACTAAAATAGGGAGGAATTTTTCTGTTTCAAGTGCTTGGACTACACCTTCTATGATAGGCTCAGGACCATAGTCCCCGCCCATTGCGTCAATCGCGATCTTAATCATCAAGATTACGCTTTAGTAGTTTTGTACTCACCAGTAGTCATATTCATGTGGTGAGGCATTCTCCATGTTCCATCTGCATCTTTAACTGGCATTGGTAATGTCAATTTGTAATGTGTTCTTCTTTTTGCTGCTCTTGTGTGACTCACACGTCTTTTAGGTACTGCCATTTTTTGTCCTTTATTACAATTTTATTTAATATTCTACTTCAAAGTCTTCATCATTATCGTTACATTTGTCACAATAATGATACATACTTTTAAATGTATTTATTTCGCTCTGTAGTATGTACGAAACATCAATTTCGCCATCTAAAAACTCAATTATATCTAAATCATCTTTATCTTCAGATACTAAATCACTTAATTTAAGTTGCAGTTTATTGTCCACGTCATAGCTATAAGTGTCTCCACATCTATCACAGTTCAACTCAATACATCCATCTATATGTGCCTCTAAAGTGACTTGATGATATCCACTCTTCTTTAAAGTCCCCACAAGTCTCGTACCATCTGAGCTAAGCTCAATGGGTTTAGCTGTGGAACCTATTTTGTCAAACACTATTTTCATAGTTTTTATAACTTAGTGAATTTCTCTCTGTGCAAAAAAGAAGTTAATTTCATTGATTGCATTTTCAACAGAATCACTTCCATGTACTGCATTTGCATCGATACTGTCAGCAAAATCAGCTCTGATTGTTCCAGGCTCAGCTTCTGCAGGGTTTGTAGCACCCATTAGATCTCTGTTCTTAGCCATTGCATTTTCACCTTCAAGTACTGTGACAACCACAGGTCCAGAGATCATGAAATCTACAAGGTCTTTAAAAATGGTCTTTCAGCATGAATCGCATAAAATGCTTCAGCATCTACACGAGAAAGTCTTGTTTTTTTCGTTGCTGCAATTCTAAGTCCTGCTTCTTCAAATCTTGCAAGAATTTGTCCTACAACATTTTTAGCTACTGCATCTGGTTTAATGATTGATAATGTTTGTTCCATCTTATATTCCTAAAACGATAATTTACTTCCAAATTAAATTTAGTGGAGAGTATTCGGGCGGAATTGTATCTAATAAAATATTAAAATAAGTTTAAGTTTTGGGAGGTTAAAAAGTATGACTAGAGACTACCTTCTGGTAGTCTCTAAAAGTGTTCTAAATTAGTCTTGTACAACTGGTTTACGAGCTGCTCTATCTTCCAATGAGATATCATCTCTCATTGGCATTTCAGCATCAGGATTTTCCATTCCATAATCTAGACCATCAATATAGTTTCCACCATTAAAGTAGTCTTTATGCTCAGAAGTGAATGGCATATCCCAAGTAATACAACCCTCAGTTGGACATGCTTCAGCACATGCTGGAGAGTCGAAGTGATCTACACACTCAACACATTTGTCAGGGTATACATAGTAGTATTCCTCACCCGTTGGATTATCATCCTCATCTACAATTGCTTCTACTGGACATTCGTCAATACAAGCTGCACAGTTGATACATGTATCGCCAATAATTACTGCCATTTTTATTCCTTTATAGTAATATACGAAAACTATAGCTAAAGATTTTTAAAAATACTTTAAACTCTTTAGATAAATTTGCAAAAGTGTAAAAATAGTTCAATTCATTACACTGTCCCAAAAACTAGATATTTAAATATCTTTTTATCTCCTCTACTCTATCTGTTTTTTCCCAATTAAAACCTTCCTCTTCTCTTCCGAAGTGGCCATATGCTGCAGTTCTTCGGTAAATAGGCTTAAGTAGATCCAGGGCATCCATAATACCTTTAGGCGTGAGGTCAAAAAGTGACTCTACACAGGCTGTAATTTTGTCTTCATCTACTATAGCAGTACCGTGTGTATCAACATAAATAGAAACCGGTTTAGCCACACCGATAGCATAGGCTATTTGCAGTGTCGCTTTATCACAGACACCTGCTGCTACAAGGTTCTTTGCTACATATCTTGCTGCATACGCAGCAGAACGATCCACTTTTGTAGGATCTTTACCTGAGAATGCTCCTCCTCCATGAGGACAAGAACCACCATAGGTATCTACAATAATCTTTCTACCTGTAAGTCCAGCATCACCTTGAGGTCCACCAATCACAAAACGTCCCGTAGGGTTGATGTGATAGATGATATCATCAGAGATCAGTTCTGTAGGGATGACAGCTTTAATGACTTCTTCAAGTACTGCAATTTGAACTTGCTCCAATGTCACTTCTGGATGATGCTGTGTTGAGACAACGATCGTATCAATAGCAACTGGTTTTCCCTCAACATATTTGACTGAAACTTGTGCTTTTCCATCTGGACGTAAAAATGGGACAGTACCATTTTTACGTACCTCTGCAAGTTTTGCAGTGATTTTATGTGCAAGTGAGATAGGTAAAGGCATAAGCTCTTTGGTCTCATTACAGGCATATCCAAACATCAGTCCCTGATCACCTGCTCCGATTTCACCTGAAGCTTGATCAACACCTTGATTAATATCGGGGCTTTGCTCTCCCACACCGTTTAGTACACCTGCAGATCTATAGTCAAAACCATAACTTGCATCGGTATAGCCTATCTCTCTTACGACCTCTCTTGCAATCTCTTGCATCGGTGCATAGGTTGTGGTTTTTAGTTCTCCTGCAATCACACAAAAACCATTACTCAATAACGTCTCACAAGCCACTCTAGCCTGTGGATCTCTTTCGATGATATAATCAAGTATAGCATCTGAGATCTGATCAGCCATTTTATCCGGATGACCCTCAGTTACCGATTCACTAGTAAAAATATATTCGTTCATTTATAATCCTTCTTCTTGAAAATTAGCAAAGCTAATCTTTCAATTCATTTCACTAAATCTTCGCCTTTGTCTCAGATTTGCATAATGAATTAGTCACTTTTGTTCACTGTCACTGAACTTGATAAAATCTCTTAAAAGAGACTTTATCAAATACAGACCTGAGGTAGAAGGAAGTTCTTCTACACTATCTTCTTGGCCAATTGTTCGGGCAAAATGCCTAATGACTCTTCTACCAATTTTGTATTTCCATGGGTGATAAATGCATCACTGTACTCAAAAGTTGTGAGTTCTATGTCAATGATCTTCTTCTGGCTTAGGAGTTCCAAAATAGCTGAACCTACACCACCTTGCGCAGCAGAGTCAGAGAAGACAAACCATTTTTTGTATTTAGTACTTAAATCGACTAACATCTCTTCATCCAACGGTTTTACAAAACGAAGATCTAGCACGGCAGGAGTTGCTTCAATGATTTCAGCTACTTTTTGGGCACGTCCGACACCATTACCATACCCTATAAAAAGTATCTCTTCACCTTCCTGAAGCAGTATAGACTTCCCTAGTTCATATCCTGGACTTTCACAGTCTTTCGCCAAAAAGGCACCTCTAGGGTATCTAAAGGCACAGGGATGATCATACTCTTTAGCAAATGCCATACAAAGCTTCATGGTTGTTTCGTTATACGGTGCCAGCAGTGTCATATTTGGTATACCTCGTAAATATGAAATGTCAAAAGCACCTTGGTGCGTCTCTCCATCTTCTCCAACGATACCTGCTCTGTCTAATGCAAAAGCAACACCTAGATCCATCAGTGCTATATCATGAATAACCTGATCAAACCCTCTTTGCAAAAAGGTTGAATAAATCGTACAAAATGGCTTAAACCCCTCTTTTGCCAAGGGTCCCATTGAGGTTACAGCATGTTGCTCTGCTATGGCAACATCCCAAAAACGCTCAGGGTATTTTTCAATTGCTGCACTTAAGCCGGTACCACTTGGCATTGCGGCAGTCACCCCTACCACTTTTTCATCTTCATCTGCAAGTGCTACTATAGTATCGGAGAAAATCACTGTTGCTGCCTTAGCTGCGCCAGCTTTTTTAGGTGCTTCACCTGTTTTCAAATCAAATGCACTGACCCCATGCCAATGCTCTTTGGTTCCTTCTGCTATTTCGTAGCCTTTTCCTTTAGTGGTTTGTGCATGTATGAGTACAGGTTTACCCAATGCTTTGGCTATTTTCATGGTCTCTATAAGCGACTCAATATTATGTCCATCCACAGGTCCTATGTATTCAATTCCCATCTCTTCAAACAAAATACCTGGTGTAATAAGCTTAAGGGACTCTTCAAACCTTTTTGCCATGTAGGTTGCCCCCTCAGGTAAATGATCAAGTACCTTTTCTACTTTGCCTTTGAACTTCTGATAAAATGAACCTGCCATCGTTTGTGACAGTAATTTACTGATAGCCCCTATAGGCTTGGCAATACTCATTTCATTGTCATTCAGGATGATCACCACCGGATATTTTCTGTCACCCAATTCATTCAATGCTTCATATACCATGCCTGCAGACATACTTCCATCACCGATAAATGCTACGGGTATTCTCTTCTCACCTTTCAGTGCTATGGCTTTTGCCGCACCGACTGCCAAAGAGATCGAAGTCGAGCTGTGACCTGCGACATAATAATCATATTTGGATTCTTTAGGTTTTGTATATCCACAGATACCTCCAAACTGACGCAGTGTGTCAAATCTCTCCCATCTCTGAGTCAAAAGTTTATGTGCATAAGCCTGATGACTTACATCGAAAATAAAAGGGTCTTTCTCTACATCAAACACTTTATGCATCGCTACGATAAGATCTGTGGCACCCATAGTGGAGCTCAGGTGTCCACCATTTTTACTTACTGTAGCCAATATCTTTTGTCTGATATCTTCAGCTAAAGTATCGAGTTCTGCTATAGAGTGTGCTTTTATATCTATCATCTTTTTATTTCCCCATTAAGTATGCATTGAGTAGTTTTTTTGTAAAAACAATTTGTGCATCATCACACGCTAAACCTAAATCGTTAGCTAAATGTTTCAGTTCTTTTTTTGTTACTTTCTTCATCATACTGTGCTTGACTTTATTTTGGGTAAAATCGTCTAAAAGAAAAGGTTTCACCTCTACTTCATTTGCTTTTACAATTTCAATCTTTTTCAAACGACGACTTCTAAAAAATGTTTAAAGAAAACATCATTCTGTTTTGCTGTGCCTATCGTGATTCGTATCGCATTCAAGCCATATGAAGCAAGATTCCGAATGATAACACCACGTTTAAGCAGTGCATCCGAAATCTTTGTGGAATCCATGTTTTCATCAAAGAGATAAGTGATAAAGTTCGTATAACTTTCTATATATCTAAGTCCCTGCTCCTCTGCAAAATTTTCGTAACGTTTTATCTGTTCTTGATGAAGGGCAATAGATTCTTCCACAAAACTATCCTCTTTGCATGCTTCTATGGCAGCAGCTAAGGAGATGCTAGAAATGTTGAAAGGCGGACGCATTTTATACAATGCATGAATCAGTTCACTTTGAGCAATACCATAACCTACACGCATACCACCCAATCCATACGCTTTTGAAAATGTGCCAAGATAAATGACATTTTCATAGGATATCAAATCATTTGGTGTGATTGCATATTTTGAATCTTTTGCTGCAGCATACTCCATATAAGCACCATCCAGTACTATCAGGGTATCTTTATCTACAGCATCAATGATTTTCAACACTTCTTCTTTGCTTGCAGCATCTCCTGTAGGATTGTTTGGTGTACAAAGATAGATTATCTTTGGTCGATGCATACGGTAGGCTTCCATAAACTCATCATACTTATGTTCATAACTTGCTGTACGAATGATCTTCGCACCCATTTGTTTTGCATAAATCTCATACATCGCAAACGTCACTGCAGACATAAGTACTGAAGTATCTTCATTCAGAAGCGCACGGGAAATAAACTCCAACACTTGATCAGACCCTGCACCTATGATAATATTTTCATCCTGTACATTAAACTTGCTGCTCAATGCTTTTTTAAGTTCAAACATACTGTCATCAGGATATAAGTGGGCTTTGTTAGCATTGTCTACTATCGCTTTTGATACCGCAGGACTGGTTCCTATAGGATTTTCATTGGAAGCGAGCTTTACCACATCTTGAGGTGCAATACCATATTCACGTACAACCAATTCAATAGGCTTACCCGCTTCATATGTTTGAATATTCTCTAATACTTTATTAAATTTCATGATTCTTTTTCTCCCTACTGTACACTTTAAATATCATCTATCTCTTTAACATAAGAACCCAATACTTTGATCTCATCTTTATGTCTTTGTAAAATAGGTTTAATGTGTGCATCATCTTTATGTCCGTTAAACTCTATAAAAAAGATCGATTCACCCTCCACGATGTGTGACTTTATCTTCGTCAAATTCACTTGTGCTGCTTCGAAGTCATTGAGAAAGTTCACCAATGAGCCGGGTTCATTGGAAAGTCTTACAAGCAAAGAAGTTTTGTCATTAGCTGAAGGTGAATTTTCAAAGTCAGAGATAATGAAAAATCTTGTTCTGTTGTGGGTATCATCTTCAACATTATTAAAACGTATAGGCAAATTATTGAGTTTTGCTGCTACAGCAGGACACAGTGCTGCTGCAGTTTCATCTTTCAGTGCTAGCATCGCAGCTTTGACTGTGGATTCTACTGCAATGTGCTCTATTTCATCTAACCCCAAGTCCTGTAAAAATTTACGACACTGCCCAAAAGCGATATCTTTGGAATAAATCTTTGTAATCTTCTTGATATCATCATTCTTTGTCGCAAAAGCAAAATGCACATCTATCATCACTTCGGCTATGATCTTAAGGTCATATTCATCTAGACAATTGATCGTATCGGTTACAATGCCATTTGTAGAATTCTCTATAGGTATCACACCAAATTTTGCTGTACCTTTTTTCACTTCACGAAAAATACCTGGTATAGAACTCATAGGTAAATAAGCACTCATGGCACCAAATTTACTTTCAGCCGCCTGATGTGTAAAACTTGCTTCAGGACCTAGGAAAGCGACACCTTCAGGAAGTTCAAGGTTTCTGGCAACTGCAAACATTTCCAAAAAAAGTGCATCTATTGCCTCGTTCGTAAGTTTGCCTTTATTTTGACTTTTCAGACGATTGAGTATGGCTTGTTCACGTTCTGGTCGGTAGATAGGTCCACCCGTAGTATTTTTAACTTCACCTACCTGGTGTACCAACTCCATACGTTCATTGTAGAGTTTTAACAATGCATCATCGATGCCGTCGATCTTCACTCTTAATTCATCTAAAGTCATATTCTCACCCTCAATTTTTTGCTTTTATCGCTTTGATTGCGCTAACAGTATGTTCTCCTTGACGGAGTGTACGCACAAATAACCGCTTTTTAGCATAAGTATTCATTTATTTTTCTCTAAATACTCAAGCTCTAAACGTACCTGATCTTCATAGGTTTCACGCTTACGTATCAGTCTGTCTTTACCGCCTTCAAGTGCAACTTCTGCAGATTTGGCACGTGTATTGTAATTACTTGCCATTGTAAATCCATAAGCACCTGCAGAGTGTATCACAAGTAGGTCATTGTGTTCAAGTGGAGGAAGCGGTACGTTCTTACCAAAAAAGTCTCCGCTTTCACAGACAGGTCCTACTACATCAGCAGGTGTCTTTTCACCCTCAATCAATACTGCTTCTATCTTATGATAGGCATCATATAGACTTGGCCGCAAAAGATCATTCATTCCCCCGTCCACAATCACAAAACGTTTTCCGTCATTCACTTTTTCATACAGTACTTTGGTAAAAAATGCCCCTGCATTGGCTACCATATAACGTCCTGGTTCACAAAGTAATGTCACATCAAGTCCTTTGGTTGCATCAAAGATAGCCTGCGTGTAGGCTTCAGGAGAGATGGTCACTTCATCATCATATACTACACCGATTCCACCACCGACATCAAAGAATTTAATATCAATTTTAATGGCTTTAAGTGAACGAACTAAATCTGCTACGATACCACACGCTTCACGTATAGGTTCAAGCTTAGTCAATTGAGACCCGATATGAAAATGGATACCTACAGGATTGAGGAATGCTGATTTGTTGGCATAAATATACATACGTTTTGCCATATCTATCTCTACACCAAACTTGTTTTCATGTAAACCCGTAGAAATGTATGGATGTGTCTGCGGGTCAATATTTGGATTGACACGTATAGAGATGCGTGCTTCCTTGCCTAGCTCTTTTGCTACCATCTCCACACGCTTCATCTCTGCTTCGCTCTCTAGATTAAGGAGTAAAATATCTTGCTCAAGTGCTTCACGGATCTCATCATCACGCTTTCCTACACCCGAAAAAATGATCTTATATTTATCTACCCCCGCAGAAAGTGCACGTTTTACTTCACCTATACTTACACAGTCGGCACCTGCACCTAGCTTGGCTAAGTGCGCAATAACAGAGAGATTTGAATTTGCTTTTACTGCATAGTTAATCATAGATTTTTTCCCAGAAAAAGCATCTTTTAGCGTGGTATATCTGTTTTCAATATAATCAAAATCATAAAGGTACAAAGGCGTACCATATTTGTTTGCCAATGCTTTATAATCAATATTCATTTACACTATCCTCGTGACTCAATCCTGTGAGTCTATTTTAGAGTGATTTTATCTAAAAATTGATTAAAAGGCACATTTAACGTATTGAGGGGTACTAGTCAAGACTTTTTTCATCTGTAAAATAGACATAGATAGCATAAGACCATAAAATAACTATGGGCAATATAGCTGTCAACTCAGGTATTAAAACACCATTTTCACCCATCTGGCTTAAACCGAATAATAGTCCCCAAATTATAAATGTTGTTGCTAAAGAGAGAGCAATTACCGTACCCATACTCATCATTCTGGCGTGAAAAGGCAGTTTGAAAAATATAATAAGTGCTAAAGCAAGAGAGAAGAGTGGTACAATCACCTTATCATACAATGAGGATCTGATCTTACTTGAGTTGAGATTTTGTTTATGTAACAATTTCCATGTGGTATAGGCATCTAATATATTGAGCGCTTTACCTTCATACAGTGATTCGATGATCTTAGGTTTATAACCTTCCAATGTCTCAATACTTTCTTTTTGTTCTACTGTATATCTTTTCAGTTCATTCTTCTCATAAATATGTGTTTTCAATGTAGCATCATGTGCTGTCCATCTTTGCCCATCGAATGTTGCGAAAGGTGCATGTATCGTATAGTGTACCTTATGTTCTTCTACCTTAAAGATCGTAATATCTTCTATCTTTTTTTCTATAGGATCAAGATTATTGATATAGACAAACGTATCATTGTATTTAAAAAAAAGATCATTTACCTGATACGCACCCAATTCATTTTTAAGGAGTATGGTTGCTTTATCCTTTGCATAAGAAAACTCTGTCGTATGTAAAATCAAAAAAATGGCATAGGTAATCGAAGCCACGGTAAACAATGGCAAAAGAAGTCTTTTTTTATCATAGCCAAATGCATGCAATGCACCTATGGTATTATTTTTAACCATGGAAAGTTTTGTCATAATAAGTGCAAATACTATAGCCAGAGGGTAGAGCATTCCCAATGCTTCCTGCCACATATAAAAGATATAAAGTATTTTATAATTTGTTGATACATTCAGTTGCTGCACATTTTGAAAATAATCAATCGCTGCAAAAGCAAAAGCCAATCCAAACAGTATAGAGAGTAAGTTTTTAATGTACAGATTAGCTAAATATCTGAAGTGTAAAGAAGGATAGAATAGACTCATAGGGTTAATCCTTCTATAGATTTAAGACTGTACTTTGACTTGACATCATCAAGCGCCTCAGTAGACAAAAGTTGACATGCTTGTGTCACATGTGCTATACATGTCCCCAACATCAAATTTTCCTCTTGAGAAAAGTCATGCAATACATAATCCGATACTTGTGACTTTCGTTCGGGTTTACCTACCCCTACTCTCACGCGTATATACTCTTTTGTAATATGTGCATCTAGTGATCTCAATCCATTATGACCACCATGACCACCACCTCTTTTAAAACGTACTGCACCAAAAGGCAAATCAATATCATCATGTATGACAATAATATTTTCAAGTTCTATTTTGAAAAAATCTTTTACAGACTGTACAGATTTACCCGAAAGATTCATAAATGTGGTAGGTTTTAAAAAAAGTGAATTGCCAGCGCGGTAAAGCATGCCTTGAAAAGAAGTTTTGGAAATATCTCGGGCAGCAAGACCCTTCGTAGTAGCGTCATTAACAAGTTTGTCAATGACTTTAAAACCGATATTGTGCCGTGTATTTTCGTATTGTGATCCTGGATTACCTAGACCTACAAAAAGTATCACGACTCTGCTTTCATTCTTAGATTACTTAGCTTTGATCACACCACAGATAGCAACATCTGGTCTGTCCATCAATTTACAATTTGCCGGTACTTCAACGTCTCTAACCAGAATAGATGCATCTCTTTCCAATGGTTCAACATTAAGATCAAAGTTCGCTGGCATATCTTCGATAGCACCTCTTACTTTTAATCTTTTTTTAGACATTACAAGTACACCTTTGTTTTTAAGTCCAACAGGTGTTCCATGAGTAATTACAGGTACAAGGAAGTTTGTTACTTGACCTGGTACAGCAATTCTCAAATCTACGTGCGTTACATCACCAATGACTGGATGTAATTGATACTCTTGGATAAATACATTGATCTCTTTATCGCCAACTTTAACTGGGAATGCAAGTGTCTCTTTGTTTCTTACTGTTCTTACAAATTCACCACGTTTAAATGCAGCGTTGATATTTTCAACACCATTTGCATAAATGTTTGCGATTAGATAACCATCTCTTTTAAGCTGCTTTGCATTGCGCTTACCGATACTCTCTCTAACGATACCTTCTAACATATTTTGTCCTTTGTTACATGTGTATAATTTTTTACTCAATCAATTGCTTCATCTAGTAAAATAGACGCGAATTATACCCAGTTTGTATTAAATTATGCTTCACCCTATTTCAATTCAAAGGCATCTGTTTCTTTCTTATCAGCAAATTTATCAACAATCGCACCTTTGCCAACCCCTTGCATTTTAAGTTTCATATCCGCTGGATTTGTTGCATACTGTAGTGCTGTCTCTTCAGTAATCTCACCCTTACGCAAAATATCTAAAAGAGCCTGGTCAAAAGTCTGTGTACCATAAATCTCTTTCCCATCAAAAAGAGCATCCGGTATCTCTGCATCTCTGTTTTCTGTGATGAGCTGTTCAATTCTTGCTGTTTTTTTAAGAATTTCAATCGCAGCGATCCTTTCTCCTTCTTTCGTAGGAATCAACCTTTGAGAAATAACCCCTTCAAGCACAGAAGCTAAAGAGATACGAATACGGTTCTGTTCTTCATTTCCAAACATACCGACAATTCTGTCTATCGTCTCTTTTGCATCTAACGTGTGCAGGGTTGAAAATACAAGGTGCCCGGTATTGGCCGCATGAAGTGCAATATCGATCGTTTCAAGATCTCTCATTTCTCCAACAAGTATAATATCGGGGTCTTCTCTAAGTGCGGCTCTTAATGCATCCGAAAAAGAGTGCGCATCCGTACCTATACCTCTTTGGTTTACCAGACACCCTTTATCTTTATGTACAAATTCTACAGGATCTTCCACTGTAATGATATGTTTTTTCTGTTCAGTGTTTATTTTATCAAGGATGGCTGCCAAGGTTGTAGATTTACCTGAACCGGTGACGCCTGTTACCAGTACCAATCCTCTTTGTATTTCAGTAAATGTCTTAATGACCGGTGGTAAATTGAGTGCATCGAGTGACAAAATTTTTACGGGAATAATACGGAAAACCGCACTCAAACCATCCATTTGGAAAAAGAAGTTGACACGGAATCTATGTTCCTCTCCCAAGACATAAGAAAAATCCAGATTTCTGTCTGTTTTTAGCTGTTCATATTGGTCTTGTGTAGTGATTTCTCTAGCTAACTTGTCCATCATCTCTGCACTCAAAGCATCTTGACCCAATACTTGTAATACACCCTGAATACGTACCCTAACCTGAGAACCTGATTTTAGATGAAGGTCGCTCCCACTATTACTGATCATTGTTTTAAGATATAGTTTGAGCTTGTCTTCCATCATGACCCTTCTGTGCTATCGTTTTATTTTAGACTGTCAAGCATCTCTTGAAATGCCTTTTCAAATGCTTCAAGTCCCTCTTTTAAAAGTTGGTTGTACACCTTATCTATATCAAATCCATTATCGGCTAATTTTGTAAAATAACCATTAATATCATGCTCTTCAAGAGGAAACTTTGGTTCTGGTGATTTTTTAGCAATGAACGATTCGATGGTGCTAAGAGGTGCGGTATTGACAGAATGCGGTGCAAGTAATTCTTTCATATAGTAATCTGCTGGAAGATCATCACCTTTGACTCCGGTACTTGCAAAAAGTGTACGAACACTTGGTGTATGGTTCGATTCAATCAGATTATAAATCTTCGCGGCGTTAAAGATACCTGTTTTAGAAACAGATATACCTTCTTGTTCCAAATCTGCATCCAACAATCTGTCAAAACGACTGACAAACACAGAAATCACTGCTTCTGCTCTTAGTCCACCATCTTTTTCAAAGCAATCCAACCCTTTTTTCATAGCCTTAAGTGATCTCTGCGTTTGCTTTGGGGAAAAAATAAGCGTAGCATTGACAGAAATTCCTGTACTTAGCAGTTCTGTCATGGCAGCATATCCTGCTTCAGTAGCAGGCACTTTTACCATGACATTAGGTTCGCCTATAGCAGCAAAAAGTCGCTTTCCTTCGGCCACGGTTCCCGCAGTATCATTTGAGAGAAAAGGGTCGACCTCTATAGAAATATAACCATCATTTCCTTCATCATATAGAGGCTTTAACGCTTGTGCAGCAGTACGAATATCTTCTATTGCCAAAGCTTCATACTTCTCTTTTGGGCTTTTCCCTGAAAGAGAAGCCAACTGTTCTTTATAGGCAGAAGAGGTCGTAATCGCAGAAGCAAAAATGGACGGATTACTTGTAGCACCATTGATAATACCTTTTTCAATCAACGCTGAAAAATCATTTTTAAGAAAATCTCTCTCTACAAAATCCAACCATAACGAGAATCCTATATCTCTATTTACCATCTTTATACTCCCACGTAAAATACTGCCATGAACCAAAATCGGTAGGCTTTTTAATCGATGTTTCCAGCGCATCAAGAAAGAGATCCCTCTCAAGCACTTCCGCTCCCAAACTGATCATATGATCAGTTTTCATCTGACAATCTATAAAATCATAACCTCTACTGCCTAAAACGTCACTTAGTGCCTTAAAAGCAATTTTAGATGCATCTGTGACCAAAGAGAACATTGACTCTCCAAAAAAAGCTTTTCCAAGGGCGATACCATAGAGACCACCCACAAGTTTTCCCGCTTTATAGACTTCCACACTGTGTGCAAATCCCTCTTCATGCAAACGTATATATGCTTCTTTCATTTCTCTTACTATCCAGGTACTTTTTTGTCCTTGTCTAGGTACTGTAGCACAAAGGTTGATAACATCAGAAAATTTTTGATCAAACGTGACTGTGAATTTTTCAGAACGTAACACCTTTTGAAAGGATTTACGTACGTTAAACTTATCGGGGTAGAGTACAAGACGTGGGTTGGGAGACCACCAGAGGATGGGATCACCTTTACTATACCAAGGGAATATCCCTTTTTTATATGCGGTGAGCAGTCTATGAGAAGTGAGATCCCCACCATAGGCTAAGAGACCTTCATCCGATGCCAAGCGCGCATTAGGAAATGTAGATGCATCTTTACTTAAAGGGGGTATAAATGCATCCTCTTCTTCGAACTCAGAATCCACAGCTATTTACTTACTTTGCTTCAAAATCAAACTGTAACGTATCATTTTTATAGCTGACTGTAACAAAACCGCCTTTTTTAAGTTTTCCAAAAAGTATCTCATCAGTCAATGCTTCTTTAATTTTTTCGTCTATCACTCGTGCTATATGTCTAGCACCATATCGTGTATCATAGCCCTCTTTTGCCAAATACTCTTTGGCTTTTTTGCCCAGAGTGACTTGAACATTTTTAGGTTTAAGCAAGAGATTGAGTTTATCTAACTCTCTGTCTACAATCGTGACCAACACATCCAGTGAAAGTGCATTAAATTGAACTGTCGCACTAAGTCGGTTTCTAAACTCTGGAGAGAAGAATGCTGCGAGTGCTTTATCGGTTTTTATCGATGTATCTTTATTGAAACCCATGACGTTGGCTTCTTTTGTACCTATGTTGGAAGTCATGATGAGTATGACATTTTTAAAATCACTGACTACACCATTGTTATCTGTCAACTTTGCACCATCCATCACTTGAAGTAAGATATTCATGATGTCCGGATGTGCTTTTTCTACCTCATCTAAAAGTAAAACCGTATGCGGATGCTTTTTGATCATTTCTGTTAAGAGCCCACCTTGCTCATACCCTACATACCCTGGAGGTGCACCAACCAAACGACTGATGGTATGCGCTTCCATGTACTCACTCATATCTAATCTTTCAAAATGTACATGCATCGTTTTAGCAAGCTGTGTGGCAAGTTCTGTTTTACCCACGCCTGTAGGACCTACAAACAAAAAACTTCCTATAGGTCTATTGGGTGCATTAAGGCCTGCATACGAACGTTTAATCGCGGTGCTCAATGCATCTATGGCTTCATCTTGTCCGATGATGTGAGAAGCAAGATCTTTCTTTAAAGATTTGAGCTTCTTTGTGTCATCCGTACCTATCACCGTAGAAGGGAGTTTCATGATCTTGGCTACACTCTCTTCAATGTCTTTAGGCTGCACTGTTACACCTTCTTCTCCTCTAAGCATAAAATGCGCACCTACTTCATCGATGATATCCATTGCTTTATCGGGTAAAAATCTATCGTGCAGGTATTTGACAGAAAGATCGATGGCTGACTGCAATGCTTCTTGCGTAAAGGTAATGTTATGATACGCTTCATACTTATGTTTAATACCTTTTAAAATGGTCATCGTATCTTCAAGGCTTGGCTCTTCCACATCTACTTTTGCAAATCTACGGCTTAATGCCTTGTCTTTGTCAAAAAAGTTTCTAAATTCTGCATACGTTGTCGCACCAATACACTTTAAATCCCCGCGTGCAAGTGCAGGCTTAAGTAAGTTCGAAGCATCCATACTTCCACCACTTGTTGCACCTGCACCCACCATCGTATGAATTTCATCGATGAATAAAATAGCGTCATCCTGCGCAGTAAGCTCTTTAATGATACCTTTGAGACGTTTCTCAAAATCACCTCTGTATTTAGTCCCTGCAACCAATGCACCCATATCTAGCGCAAATACTTTTGCCTCTTTAAGTATGTCTGGAACATCACCTTCTGAAATTTTAAGTGCCAGTCCTTCAGCTATGGCTGTTTTACCTACACCGGGTTCNCCNACAAGCAGAGGATTGTTTTTCTTACGTCTACAGAGTGTCTGCATCACACGTTCTATCTCATCGATGCGTCCGACGACAGGATCAATCTTCCCTGTTTTAGCCAGAGAGACAAGTTCGATAGTAAACTGATCTAAAAGTGTTTCTTCTTTTTTCTCTTCCATCGTACTTTCTGCGTTATCATAACGATGGGAGATGACTTCAAGTATATCAACACGTGCAATGCCCTCTTTTTTCATCAAATACACTGCGTAAGAGTGCTCTTGCATAAAAATCGCTGCTATCATGTCCCCTATACTTGCTTCTGTTCTTCCCGAGCTGTGAATCTGTGTCATCATGTCATTGATCGCACGGGAAAGTGCTACAGTTTCAAAAGGTTCTACCGCTTCCTTTAATGATGGGATCGTCTTAGTGATATGCTCAGTGATACCTGATTTTAACACTTCAAGGTCTGCACCAAGTATAGCAAATATCTCTTGTCCTGCTTCACTTTTTAAAAGTGACAAAAATACATGTTCTACAGTTAAATACTCATGTCTGTTTTCTTTAGCGTATCCAACCGCACGTTTAAATACATCATTCAGTGCAATACTAATCATTTCAACTATCCTCTTCTATGGTTGCGAGCAATGGAAACTCATTTTGTTTGGCACGTTGCTTAACGTGCTGTGCTTTGGTTTCTGCAATTTCAAAGCTATAGACGCCACATATCGCTTTGCCTTTTTCATGTATCTGTAACATGATCTGTTCTGCTTGTGTATCTGTTTTGTGAAAAATACTTTGAAGCACTTCGACCACAAAATCCATACTGGTATAATCATCATTGTGCAAAAGCACTTTGAACATTTGCGGTTCTTGTACCTCTAGGGCTATCTCCAACTCTTCTTCAAACTTTGGCATATTATGTTAAAATCCTCATTAATTATTCTAGTTTATTATACAAAAAAAATGGAGAAATACAAGTGCAATCACTTTTCATCACTGCCACAGGTACAAACGTGGGAAAAACACACACTACTGTTCAGCTTATAGAAGCGTTTGCTTCGAAAGGATTGCGCGTTGGTGTCTTTAAACCCATCGAAACAGGTGTACTCTGCGTACCACAAGATGCCAGTTTACTCTTAAAAGTTTGTCAAAAGGTAAACAAGGACTTTAAGGACTTCAAACCAGAAGATATCACAGCGTACACTTTTCCTTTACCTGCCGCCCCTTTTTGTGCAGACATCCACCAAGAGATAGACATAAGCAAGATCATAAAAAAATATCATGCACTTTCACAACGTTGTGACATTCTTTTAGTTGAAGGTGCGGGGGGTCTGATGGTGCCGGTGACAAAAGATTTTATGATGATAGATTTGATCAAAGCACTCAACGCCAAAGTACTTTTAGTCACTCCCAGCAGATTAGGCTGCATCAATGATACCTTACTCTCCATGGAAGCTTTAAAATCTCGCCACTTGACATTTGATTGGTGTGTCAATATACATGAAGACAAAGACAGTTTTTCTGAAGTCACAAAGCCTTTTTATGATGAAGCTTTTCCTGAATGGTGGAGTGTTGAAAAAGGGTTAAACAGATTTATTAGCAGCTATTAGATATAATGACAAAATTTAATCCCTAAGGCAAAATATGCAACATTTGGTAGATACAACCACCTTATCTGACACACAAATACAACAACTACTTCATGATGCCAAAACCTTTAAAGCGCAGCGTCCTTCGCATCTGCTTAGAGATAAACTGCTCATCACCCTTTTCTTTGAAGCATCGACACGTACACGCTCTTCGTTTGAAGTGGCGGCGAAGAGACTGGGTGCAGCAGTCGTGCATCTGGATCCGAGTAAAAGTTCTACCAACAAAGGTGAATCACTTGAAGATACCTTTGCAAACCTTTGCGCGATGGAACCCGATGGTGTCATCATCCGTCACTCTGAAAATGAAGCACCCGGAATGTTGGCCGAGAGACAAATGACCTCCGTCATTAATGCAGGTGCAGGTAACTATGCGCATCCTACACAAGCACTGCTTGATCTCTTTACTTTGGTAGAGCATTTTGAGGGAGAAATTGAAGGGAAGACCATTGCCATTGTGGGCGACATCGTAAGTTCTCGTGTAGCCAGTTCAGGTATACGTCTACTTACACGCATGGGAATGGATGTCATTTTGGTGGCACCCAAACCATTTATGCCTGACAGTGATTTACCCCAATACGAAAAACTGGAAGATGTCTTGGACAAAGTCGATGTCATTATGTCTTTAAGAGCACAACTGGAACGTCATGCTTCGCCTATTTTCGATGATTATGATGCGTATGCAAAACACTACTGCATCAATCATGACAGGATAGGAGATAGAAATATTTTGTTGCTTCACCCAGGTCCAGTGATGCGAAACATAGACATCTCTGATGCGATGCTTGAAGATGCACGATGTAAAGTGCTTGAACAGGTTAAAAATGGGGTTTATATGCGTATGGCGATTTTGAAACTTCTTTTGTTAGATTCTTAAGAGATCTCTAATTTTTTTAAGTTTCGGAGTTGTCTATTTACTTTTTTAAAAAAAGTAAGCAAAAAGCGTCATGGCTGTCAAATCGCTTTGCTTTCAAAGGCGTTTGCCATGACCTTATTTAATGATGGTAAGGGAGTTCTTTATGACATGGTTGAAGAGAGAAAATGGTTTTGAATACATTAATACTCTCTCCAAACAACGTACCCCTTTCCTTTTCATCACCTCTTTTAATGGTGAAAAGATCTTCGCGCAACCTCTGGATGAACTTGATGATGGCATTTTCTATAAACTGGAAGATTGGCGCAACTATCCTGTGAAAAAGCGTACAAAAGATTTTACTTTTTCAAAATCACCTGTTGACTTTAACACCTATAAAAAAGCCTTCGATACCGTACTTGAAGAGATACGTTCTGGCAATACCTATCTACTCAACCTCACCTTTAGAACACCCATTCAAAGCAATTTGACGCTCAAAGAGATCTTCACTTATGCCAGGTCAAAATTTAAACTCTATGTTAAAGATGAATTTATCTGCTTCTCTCCCGAGCGTTTTGTAGAGATAGAAAACCACACCATCTCAACCTATCCGATGAAGGGAACCATTGATGCGTATTTGCCAAAGGCGAAAGAACGCATCTTGGCTGATAAAAAAGAGATGGCAGAACATGTGATGATCGTCGATCTTATGCGTAACGACCTTGGCATCATCGGTTCAGCTGTTAAAGTAGAGAAATTTCGTTATGTTGAGAAGATCAAAGCAGGTGAAAAAGAACTCTTGCAAGTCAGCTCAAAGATCACAGCCACTCTGCCTCCTGACTGGAAGAATCGTTTAGGTACGCTTTTAAGTCACATACTTCCGGCAGGTTCTATCTCGGGAACCCCTAAAAAAAGCACGCTTAACATCATTAACCGTGTGGAAAATTTTGACAGAGCATTTTATACGGGTGTCTTTGGTGTCTTTGATGGCAAATCTTTACGTTCGGGGGTCATGATACGTTTTATCGAAAAAGAAAATGACCAGCTCTTTTACAAAAGTGGCGGAGGGATCACCATAGACTCTGATGCCCAAAGTGAATATGATGAACTCATAGACAAGATCTATTTGCCTTTGGATTAAAAACTTTCAGTTGCTATTTTTTAAAAAATTTTGTAAACTATTCTATACTATTTTAGCGAGGTGTGTTATGTCAAAATTTTTTTCAACTATCATATTTTCTTTTTTACTACTTTTTCAAACGCTTAGCATCGCAGACGATAACGCCACATCTGAAGAAATACTTGCAGAAGAAGCAGCGTTAGAACAAAATGAAGTGAGTGAAGAAGCCCAAGTGCAGGAAGAAAATATAGTAGAAGATGAGCCACAAGTAGAGGCCCAAGCAGAACCCATAGAAAAAGAAGTAGCCGATGCTTCCGAAGAAGTCATTTCTGACGCCCAAAAAGAAGCCCTTGCAGCAGAAGAAGCCGAGTTACGTGAGCTTGGAGTAGAGGAAGAACCGCTTCCTGAGTAAAAACTAATGACACCCTCTTAGAGGTCTATGCGTCCATACATAGTCCAAATCATCCTCTACCTTTGAGAAATAAAGTACACCCGAATCTCTCCATGGATCTATGATGATCCCCTCTTCCACTTTTCCCCCTTTGGCTACGACGACCAAAGCATTGTGCTCGTAAAAATATTCGCCTATATGTGCACCTGCGAGATGAAATTCAAAGGCATCATACTTTTTTTGAGAAAGAGACACATACAAAGCATCACTCCAATGATAACAAAGTCCTTTTTCACGCACTCCAATCGTCACTAAAAAGTTATGAAACAGAGGTGGAGACGTCAGTTCAAATGCTTCAGTGAGCACGCGTGTTTGATAAAAAATATCTTTGGAAAGATGCATTGCTTCACTTTGGGGGATACTGTGATGGAGTGATTGTAAAAGAGATGAGAGTTGTGCGGTTTTTTCCTCTGTCACAGCCGGTGTTTTGACCGCACAGCCCAGAAGAAGAAAAGCAAAGATAACAAACTTAAAATAATGTTTGTGCATAATGCTCCCGAAGCGTGGAGGCGATAGCGATACTAAGAAGTATCATGAGTATGTTATAAACGCTTATCCATTTGGGATCTTTAGAGAGGATAAACCCACCTATAAACCCTATGACAAGTCCTCCGATATGTGCACTCACATCAATAGAAGGAATGGAAAACCCTATGACAAGGTTGATGATGATAATGACAGAAAAGTCTTTCATAAATGCTCTGGAGTGTGACGCTATGCTATCTCTATGTGCTAAGAAAAATCCTGCCAAAGCACCAAAAACACCAAAGATGGCGCCGGATGCACCTACGCCTACGGAGGCTGGATGCATATAGAGTGAGACCAGTCCACCGATGATCCCTGAGAAAAAATAGATGCTTAAGTATGATTTTGTATCAAAGTACATCTCTGCGCCACGGCCTACAAGGTAAAGAGAAACCATATTCATCAGCAAATGGGTCATACCCCCATGTAAAAACATCGCACTCAACACTCTCCACCACTCACCTTGAAGTACGGTCAATGGGCCAAAGAGTGCCCCCATATCTACCAGTGTCTGCATGTCCATATCTATCAGACTTTGACTCAAAAATGCGGAAAAAAGGTAGACTACACTGCTAGCTGCTATAAGTGCATAAGTAAGGGTGTAGCGTTGTATATCAGTTCTCATAAATGGCATCTGCGAAGATCACACCATCCACGCCACATTTTGCACTCTTGCTGATCTCTTTTTCACTCTCGATACGCACTAAGATACGCGCATCAAACAGATACTCATTGGCTACAGACTGGATGTTCAGTGACTCATCTGCTTCACAGATGATATATTTTGCACCCAGTGCATTGGCAAAAATGGCATCGTCTAAAGTATGGGCTAGGATGGCATAAGGGACATTGTTTTCTTGGCAATGTATGGCAAGTGAATGAGAGTCAACCAAAGGACCAAGCAAGATCATATCCTCTGCTTGACTCTTTTGGATGCCTTCCATAGCAAATACTTTAAAAAAACGCTGACTTTTGATCCAGGGGTGTCCGATAATAAGCATCTATATTCCTTGTTGGTTTAGGGTGTACATTCAGGAGAACAGTAATACTTTCCACCCACGATAAGACTCTCTTTTACCGTCACATAGGTATGGCAGGTTGCGCATTCCACAAGGGTATCGTCATCGAGTTTTTTTTCATGGGGTGTTTTACCGACTTTGGGAAGCTTTCCGCCAAAGAACTTATAGATAAGCACAGCCGCGATAGCAAAAATAAGTAGTTTTAAGATCATATTTCATTCTTTATATAGAGATAATTTCGTTGATTTTTTTGTACTATATCATATCTTAGCTGATGTTGCACGTCTTCGATCTCATCAAATACACGTGATCCTTTGTAAAAAAGATACTCTGTGTGTTCATCACTGATTTGCGCTGTAAGCGCTAAGAGCAGTTTCGTATTGGTCACCGCTCGAGAACTGATGAGCTCAAAGGCTTCATGAACCACAACCTCAACCCTTTTGGCTTCTACTGTGACATTGGTAAGCATTAAGTCCATGGCTGCGTACTTCAAAAATGAAACCCTCTTTTTNAGTGGTTCGGCGAGTACTACGCTTGTATCAGGCATTGNTATGGCAAGTACAAGTCCNGGAAAGCCTGCTCCTGTTCCCACATCTAAAAGTGTTTTTGGTGTTTTGATAAAGCTCAAAGGGTAGAGTGAATCGACGATATTGACATAAATCGCATCAATGCTCTTCGCCCCTGTGAGATTGTGTATCTGGTTCCACTCGTGCAGCAGCGAAGCAAACCTTTCAAGTTTGACGATGATCTCTACGGAAAGGGTAATGCCCTCTTTGTCCAAATGTTGCGATAAATTCAATGCCTTACTCCTTGACTTCCCAATGGCTCTTTCTTAATGTGGCTTCATTCACTGATCAACTCAACAATATCACTTACAGTGGTTACAGCCAATGTCCCATCTGTTCTTTTTTGACTTGGAGGTAGCCTGCATTGTGTGGGTTTGGGGTGATTTGGATGGGGAGTCTTTCTATGATTTTGATGTCACCCAGGCTTTCTATCTTTTTAGGATTATTAGTAAGTAATTTCAACTTTTTAACACCAAAATGATGTAAGATAAACTCGACCACTTCGTAGGTACGTTCATCTGCTTTAAACCCTAGTTGGTGGTTGGCTGCTACGGTATCGAGACCCGCATCTTGGAGAGCATAGGCATTAACTTTGTTAAGAAGGCCTATATTTCGTCCTTCTTGACGATGGTAGATGATCATCCCGCCCTCTTTGGCTATGAGTGCCTGTGCATAGTGCAGTTGCTCTCCACAGTCACACTTCACTGAGCTAAGCGCATCACCTGTGAGGCATTCAGAATGCACACGGACGATGGGCTCATCTGACAACTGTGCTGTAAAAATGGCCAAATGTTCTTTACCTTCACCATTTTTTGTCATTTCTTTAAAAGCTTGTATTTTAAATGTACCGTATTTGGTGGGTAAAGTAGCGATTTGTGATATCTCTATATTATTCATGCTGAGATTATACTCCATTAATGGTAATAAGTAATTAGTAATTGGCAATTAGTCGTTAAGTTGTAGAATTTTTGTGTAAAATAATACAATTTATTTATGAAGGTTGTGTCATGTTCGCACGTTTTAGAAGAAAAAGAATCAATCCCGTACTAAGAGATCTCCTTCAGGAGACACATCTCAATGTCAATGACTTCATCTATCCGCTTTTTGCAAAAAGCGGTAGTGGCATTAAAGAAGAGGTCGCTTCAATGCCCGGTGTGTTTCAAATGAGCATAGACGAGATCGTAAAAGAGTGTGAAGTACTGAAAGAACTTGGCATTTATGCTATCATCCTTTTTGGTATCCCTGACACAAAAGACTCAGTAGGCTCCGATGCCATGTGTGAGCACGGTATCATCGCACAAACCATACGTGAAGTCAAAGCAGCCCATCCTGATATGTTTGTGGTCACTGACCTTTGTTTTTGTGAGTACACAGATCATGGACATTGTGGGGTCATTGACCCTGTGCTACATACGGTTGACAACGACATTACACTTACCAACCTCGCTGCACAAGCGGTGGTGCATGCCAAAGCCGGTGTCGATATGATAGCCCCTTCAGGCATGATGGATGGCATGATCACTGCTATTCGTGGTGGACTCGATGAGGCAGGATTTGAAAACCTTCCGGTAATGTCTTACTCGACCAAGTTTGCTTCAGCGTATTATGGTCCATTCCGTGATGTCGCAGAATCGAGTCCAAGTTTTGGAGACAGAAGATCTTACCAAATGAACCCCGCTAATAGAAATGAAGCCATACAAGAGAGTATAGAAGATGAAAAAGAGGGAGCAGACATCTTGATGGTAAAACCTGCGCTTGCCTATCTTGATGTGGTAAGAGATGTCAAGAACAACACTTCACTTCCCTTAGCCGTATACAATGTAAGCGGTGAGTACTCCATGCTCAAGATGGCTGCCAAAGCCGGAGTCATAGACTACGATAAAGTCATGATGGAAACACTCATGGCATTTAAGCGTGCGGGTGCAGACATCATTATTACGTACCATGCTAAAGAAGCTGCTTTACTCCTTAAAAAGTAGGCTTCTTTCTTAGTGAAACCTGCACTAGTGCCCCCTACAAAACTTTCCTGCTGATACCAAAACTACACCTTTAAAAGAGCAGAAAGTCCTATACAGAACAAAGTAACCCCTTTTATGGTAAAATAATTTCTTTTAATTTTTGCATTAGACACAATGCATAAAGGATAGTCCAATGAGACACTTTTTGACACTCAAAGATTTTACGAAAGACGAAATCTTAGAGATGATTACCTTAGCACAAAAGATCAAGGCACAAACGAAACAGCGCAAGTTTGTACCTTACATGGAACACCAAACCCTTGGAATGATCTTTGAAAAAAGTTCTACACGTACACGTGTCAGTTTTGAGACAGGTATCTACCAGCTTGGTGGGGTAGGTCTTTTCCTCTCCTCTAATGACATACAATTAGGACGTGGTGAACCTATGAAAGATACAGCCCGTGTCATAAGCCGTATGGTAGACATGGTCATGATACGTACCTTCGAGCAATCCAAACTTGAAGAGTTTGCAAACTACTCCAAAGTCCCTGTGATCAACGGTTTAACCGATGCTTACCACCCTGTACAACTCATGACCGATTACCTTACGATGATAGAAAATGGTAAAGACAAAGACCCTGTCGTAGCGTATGTGGGTGACGGAAACAACATGACGCACTCTTGGCTTATGCTTGCAGCAAAACTTGGATTTGAACTTAGAGTCGCTACGCCTAAAGGGTATGAGTGTGACGAAAACATCATCGAAGATGCTCTGTTAATCGCTAAAGAGAGTGGTGCCAAGATCACCTTTGGCAATGACCCTAAAACAGCAGTCAAAGGATGTGATGTCGTCACTACTGACACTTGGGTTTCTATGGGACAAGAAGATGAAAAAGAAGCACGTTTACGTGCATTTGAAGGGTACATGGTAAATGAAACGATGATGTCTTTAGCCAAACCAGATGCCATCTTCCTCCACTGCCTCCCTGCATACAGAGGTTACGAAGTCAGTGAAGAGACATTTGAAAAACATGCAGAAGTCATCTTCAGTGAAGCAGAAAACAGACTACATGCCCAAAAAGGCATCATGGTATGGCTGGATAGTCAGCGAAATGACAATCCATAATCAATAATGAGTAAGCAATTTATAGACATACATACATTTAAATCGCTTCCGTTTTTTTCTTTTTTGGTTACTCTTATCTCTTTTGTCGCAGTACAAAAAAGAAAAAAGTGACAAGAGAAGTTCAAGATTATAGAAAAAATTAATTCTGCCAGAAGGAAAAATATTGAGTAACATAGATTTCGAAAAATTCAGCCAATACTCCAAACCAGGGCCAAGATACACATCTTACCCCACAGCCTTAGAATTTAATGATGATTTTCACTATGATGATTATATACAGTATCTGGAAAATGCGAAAGAGAAGCTCTCTTTGTATGTACATTTACCTTTCTGTCGCTCGGCTTGTTACTTCTGTGGCTGTAATGTGGTCTTTACTTCCAAAGAAGAAAAACTCTCTGCTTACATAGAGTACCTAAAAAAAGAAGTCGATCTTTTAGCTGCACACATTGACACCTCTCGTGAAGTGATACAGTTTCACTTTGGTGGAGGTACACCGACGTATTATAAGGCTTTTGAACTTGACGAGATCGTCACTTACATCAAGTCAAAGTTTTCCAACTGGCTGAGATAAGCTGTGAGATAGACCCTCGTTTTTTTAATGAAGAGCAAATGAAAGTCTTCCAAAAACACGGTTTTAACCGCATCAGCTTTGGAGTACAGGATTTGGATGAAAAAGTCCAAAAAGAGATTCACCGTGTGCAACCGTTGGAACTCACCAAAAAAGCTGTGGCGCTAGCAAGAAAATACGGCATTACCTCTATCAACACAGATTTCATTTATGGCTTACCCTATCAGACACTCGAGACTTTCAAAAAAACACTTGAACTCTCTACACAGCTCAACCCCGACAGAGTAGCCGTTTTTAACTATGCGCATGTACCTTGGCTGATGAAAACCATGCGTAAATTTGACGAAACGACTCTGCCTACACCCGAGGTGAAACTTCAAATCTTCCAATACACTATTGACTTTTTTGAAAGTAATGGCTATAAAATGGTAGGCATGGACCACTTTGCCAAACCTGAAGATGAGCTTTTTGGCGCCATTGAAAAAGGTGAACTTCACCGAAACTTTCAAGGCTACACAACTAAAGGCGGTTCAAACCTTGTAGGTATCGGTCTTACAAGCATAGGTGAAGGCAAACGCTATTATGCGCAGAACACCAAAGATATGAAAGTCTATGAAGCGGCTCTTGATGCAGGAAAATTGCCTTTTGAAAGAGGGGTCAATCTGAATGATGATGACTTCCTTCGTAAAGCAGTGATCATGGAACTCATGGCAAATTTTTCCATAGATATGCAAAGAGTTGAAGTCGAACATAACATAGACTTTAAAACATACTTTGCCGATGCACTCGAAGCCTTACAAGAATTTGTAGAGGCTGACTTAGTAAGTATTAGCGACGATAAGATCACGGTAAGCACCACAGGTACGCTACTTATACGCAATATAGCCATGCCCTTTGATGCCCATATGAAAAAGTATGCCCAAAGCAAAAAAAGCTTTTCCAAAACGGTATAATAACTATGAATCTTGTCACTGCGAACATCTTTGTAAGCGCAGCGATTTGAGAGTAGTGACGATTTTTGCCACTTTTTTTAAAAAAGTAGAGAAGAAACATAGAAGAAGAGGAAACAGTAAAAACAATGAGTAAAAAACTAGAAGAGATTTTTAACTTTAGCGAGACAAGTGATGCCTGTATCAAATGTGGTAAATGTATCCCTGTGTGTACCATCCACCAGGTCAATCCGGATGAAACCACTTCACCTCGTGGCTTTATCGATCTTTTGGGTGCGTATCAGCAAGGGTATTTGGAGTTAGACAAAAATGCCAAAAATATTTTTGAGAGTTGTTTTTTATGTACCAACTGTGTAGATGTCTGTCCTAACTCCTTGGCAACAGATATGGTCATCGAAGAAGTCCGTGCAGATATCGCTGAGAAGTTTGGCATCGCCTGGTTCAAGCGTATTGCTTTTTACCTCTTGGAACACCGAAAAGTCATGGACATTGTCATGAAGTTTGGATTTATGTTTAAAACCTGTGCCTTTACAGCAGATGAAGAAAAAGGTGGGCTACGAGCAAGATTTTCTATGCCTATGGTGAAAAAAGGGAGGCTTATCCCTTCTTTATCGAAAGTCAGCTTTCTCAATAGCTACCCTGAAGAGATACCCGCAGCCATCCAAACGGACAAAAATCAACGTGTGGCTCTGTTTATAGGCTGTTTGGCAAACTACAATTATGTAGGCATCGGTGACAGTCTAGTCGAGATACTTAAAGAGCTTAATATTGACATTTTTATCCCTAAAGAACAGCTTTGCTGTGGTGCACCTGCCTATTTTACAGGTGCTGTTGATTCAGTGGAACGTATGACCAAGGCCAATATAGAGTATTTTGAAAGTTTCATGGATGAGTGTGATGCCATGCTCATTCCTGAAGCGACTTGTTCTGCGATGGTCAAGCACGACTGGCAAGTCTTTTTTGAAAATCATGATATGCCTGAATGGAAAGAGCGCGCAAGAAAAGTAGCCCAAAAGATCCATATGGCGACTGCATGGCTGGATGATAACACACCATTGCAGCAAATACTCAAAGAGAAGGGAAAGAAGTTTGATGAAGCTGTGACTTACCATGACCCTTGTCATGCAAGAAAAGTACAGGGTATTTATGAACAACCTCGTAACCTTTTAGCCCCTAACTACCCTATGGTAGAGATGAGCGATCCTAACCGTTGTTGTGGTTTTGGTGGCGTGACGATGCAAACAGAGAAATTTCACTTTGCCCAAGCAGCAGGAAAACCCAAAGCAGCCATGATTAAAGAGACACAAGCGCACTATGTGAGTGCGGAATGTTCCGCATGTAGGGTGCAACTAAGTGAAGCTATGAACCATGCAGAAGTAGAGACTGTCTTTAAGAATCCATTGGAGCTTATAGCCCAGTCACTTAAAGATTAACCAAAACGGCAGGCATCACCTGCCTTAATTATAAAGATATTGTTTCCATCTACATATTTATACTCTAATCCACAGCCTAATTTTTCCAAAATACTATGTACAATATAAAGCCCCAACCCAAAACCTGAGCTTCTTTTCTCTTCTTGGGAAAAAGGTTCTACATAATAAGACAAGGGGTGTTGCAACTTTTCACCCTGAGAGCTTATTTCAAGGCCATCACCCACTGACCTGAGTGTGACATGTTTATCTGTACTATACTTTATGCCATTGTCCAGTAGATTTTTAAGCGCCAAGGAGAGGAGCTTCACATCTGTTGCTAACGCGATGTCTTTGACTTCTACGCTAACACTCTCTTTTCCAGCCATCAAAAGCTCTTGACTTCTTCGTATTACTTCATCAAGCATGACATACTCAAAGTTAGGTTCAAAACTTTGTGTTGTCACCCTCTCTATCTCTGCAAGTTCCGAAATAAGCTCATTCATACGCTCAAATGCACGTACAAGTATCTTTTTATTGCCTTCATCTTCCATCATTTCAACGACAATACGCCCTTTGGTAATAGGTGTTTTAAGCTCATGCATCAAGTTACGCATAAAAAGGTTTTTAGACGTACTCAAATTGTTGATATGCACAATAGCATCATCAAAGCTTTTGGCGATCTTACCTATCTCATCGTCATAAAGGTAGGTAATACGCGTATGCAAATCACCCTGAGCAAAGCGTTGTATCTGTTTATGTAACTTTTTCAGAGGATAAAGCTTTCTTAAAACAGCCAAGTAAAGCACAAAAAGTACCCCAATTAGAAAAATACCCAGTGCAATGGCAATGGCAAAATAATACTTTTCAGCCTGATCATCTTCCAATAGAAGATTGTGTTCCATTCGCTGTACATAAATGTAGTGTTTGTCTTCTATGGCAAAGACTCTTACCTGGCCCAAGGCAGAACCTCCCGTAAAGATGGTTTCTCCCTCTGTTTCTATCTGTTTTTTGATCTTTTCTTTTAGCTTGTGCGGTACCGTTTTTACCCGCAAGTCTTCATAGAGTGTATCGAGTGCTTCTTTTCCCGGATTTAGTTGTAGTTTTGAAAGAAAAGTGATAGAAATGAGCTGATAGCGTTTATACTCTTCGATCTTGTGTCGGTCTTTATCCCAGGAAAGAAAAAGCATAAAAGTAGCGATCAAAATAGAAATGGCTATCGAGAAAAGAATGTGTATAAAGGTGGTTACAGATAAGTTTCTCATACTCTATCAGTTAAAAGGTATCCTACACCACGAATAGGTTTAATGTATATGTTTCCTGGATCAATTTTCGCGATTTTCTGCCGTATACGTGAGATAATGACATCAATATTTTTAATAGAACTGTCATCATCTATATGTTCACTCTCATACAAAAGCTGTTCTCTTGAAACAGAACCGTTCTTGTGCTGTAACAGCATACCTAAAATGTCATACTCTGCAGCAGTAAGCTCTAACGACTTCCCCTTAAATCGAATCTCTCTGGCTTTAGGATCTGCCACAAAAAGGGCTTCTTTTTTTGGTGTTTTTTCTTCTACTTTGTGTGTACGTCTTAAAATGGTTTTGATGCGCGTCACAAGTTCTCTAGGGTCATAAGGTTTTGGCATATAGTCATCTGCTCCACGCTCCATACCGATGACTTTATCGGTAATGTCATCTCGCGCTGAGGAGATAATAATAGGAATATTGCTTATCTCACGTATTTTAGGTATTACTTCCAAGCCATCCATCCCCGGAAGTGTTAAGTCTAAAATGATGAGATCAAATGTGTGCTGTGTTAAGAGAGAAAGTCCTATATAAGGGTCTTCTGCACCTATGACTTCCATATCATATTTTGTGAGGTAGTTGGTTAAGATGAGTGCGAGTTCTGGATCATCTTCTATAATGAGTATTTTTATGATGATAGCTTCCTTATGTAACTTAAGTAGTCATTGTACTTTGTTCTTTATGATTATAATCTATATATACTTTAGTAATCGCAATCAAAAATGAGGTAATGGCAGGTCCCAATATCATTCCCCAAAATCCGTAAGTACTCATCCCTGCTATGATAGAGAAGAATATCACGATCTCATTGATCTCGATCGTGCTTTTAAGCAAATCTTCTTTGATCACTTTGATAATCACCGGTTTGATAAGCGTGTCTGCGATAATGGAAATCACAACAATAGAATACCCTGCAATATAGATAGCTGTATTTTCATCTATATTACTCCAAGAGTAAAGTGCCACAGGTATCCACACCACAGCACCTCCAATGATAGGTATCAGGGATGCAAAACCATAAATGACCCCAAAAAGAAGTCCATTAAATCCAAAGTAACTTGCCATCACTCCAAAAAGAAACCCTTCAAAGATAGCCGTCACGATAATAGAGTAAAACACCACTTCCATCGTAGAAGAAACTTCGTGTATCATCTTCGCACTTTTCTCCTTACTCACGGGCAGAAGTGCACGTATCAAGTCAAAGAAACCCTCACCATAAAAGTTCAAAATAAAATAAAAAATAAGAACAAGCACCATATTTTTAACAAAGCCCAGCCCTGCACTTCCTGCCGTTGTCATATAGGAGGTTGACTCGCGAATGTACTCTGCGATCTTTTCATCACTAAAACCTACCTGACTCCACTCTTTCACATAAGGTATCTTTTGCATAAAGTTTCTTACTACAGACGTCACCTCATTGATCGTTTCTACTTCAAGTTGAGCCATATACCCTACCCCTATGGTCGCCATATAGATAATAGGTGCGAAGAGTATCAGTATGAGAAGAGAGGCCGTAAAAAATGCGCTCAATTTTCTCGAATTAAAATACTTGATCAATTTTTTTGTCAAGTTATAGGTGGCCATAGTGAGTAACATCGCCACAACAATAGAAAGTAAAAATGGTTTGTAAATACTATAAGCACCCATCAAAGAGAGCACAAAAAGCAGTGTGATCGTGATACTTTTATTTGTGATCAAAAAGTCCCTCCTTCATGCCACCTAGTTTAAAATGTTCGTAACTTTTTTGTGTGGCTATACGTCCCCGTGCTGTTCTTTCGATGTAGCCATTGGCTATAAGATACGGCTCCAAAACATCTTCGATGGTCCCTTCATCTTCACTTAGTGCCGCCCCTATGGTACTCAGCCCCATCGGTTTACTTTTTGCAGAGACAAGCAGTTCCAAAAGCTGGATATCCTGTTCATCAAACCCTAAGTTATTGACACCCAATTCATCTAAGGCATACTGTGCTCTTTGCAAAGTTACTTCCTCTTCATTGGCCACTTCAGAAAAATCTCTCACACGTTTAAGCAAACGCAGTGCGATACGCGGTGTACCTCGACTTCTACGAGCTATCTCACTCGCAGCGTGTTCCTGTGCTGGTTTTTCGAGTTTGGCAGAGGCTTGGGAAACGATTTGAGAGAGTTCATCTGGCGTATAAAACTGCATGCGAAAATGCATACCAAAACGTTCTCTAAGCGGATTGGAAAGCATCCCTGCTCTGGTGGTTGCACCAATGAGTGTAAAACGCGGCAAGTCTATCTTCACTGTTTGTGCAGCTGGTCCCGAACCAATAATAATATCTAAACGAAAATCTTCCATAGCAGGGTAAAGTATCTCTTCAATGGACGGAGACATACGGTGGATCTCATCGATAAATAAAATATCACCCTCTTCTATGTTAGTCAGCAAGGCTGCAAGGTCTCCTGCCTTTTCTATCATCGGGGCAGCGGTAGTCTTAATGTTTGCTCCCATCTCCGAAGAGATAATATTTGCAATGGTTGTTTTACCCAAACCAGGAGGTCCAAAAAAGAGGATATGATCGAGTGCTTCTTCTCTTCTTTTACTTGCTTCTATAAACACTTTTAAATTTTTTTTGATCTTTTCCTGACCGATATACTCATCCCATGAGCTGGGACGCAGTGTCACTTCATAGGAGACTTCATCATCAAAGCGTTCTATCTCAACCATTCGTTCCATCTTTTACCTTACCATCGATTTAATAGGTGTATGCATCGCTAGGAAACGCTCTGGATTTGACTTCATTACGATACGCTTCAAGTCCTTCACGTACTTGCTTCGCCCCATCCAAATACTGCTTTACAAACTTTGGTTTAAAGGTTTCAAAGAATCCAAACATATCACTCCAGACAAGCACTTGTCCATCTGTAACATTTCCCGCACCTATGCCTATGGTTGGTACAGAAACTGCCTCCGTGATGGCTTTGGCTGCTTCTTCTTTCACACCCTCAACCACAATGGCAAAGACCCCAGCAGCCTCCAATGCTTTCGCATCTTCAACCAGTGCATCGATATCTGCCTGGTCTTTACCTCTCACCTTATATCCACCCTCACTGCGTAAAAACTGTGGCATCAACCCTATATGTCCAAGCACTGCAATAGCATTTTGCGTCAGCGCTTGAACAATGTGTGCCCGCTCTTTGCCACCTTCTATCTTGACGGCTTGTGCATGGGTCTCCTGGTATGCCCTTGTTGCATTCTTCAACGCCACTTCAGGAGAAGTATACGTACCAAAAGGCATATCTAACACAACCATCGCTAACTTTGCGCCATTGCATACCGCTTGTGTATGGTAAATCATTTGGTCCATGGTTGTAGAAAGCGTGTCTTCTTTGCCTAAAAAACTCATATTAAGACTGTCGCCGACAAGTATCATCTCTACTTCACCATCGAAAATCTGTGCGAACAGTGCATCATACGCTGTCACCATGGTAATAGGCTCAACACCTTTCATTTTTTTAAGTGTCGATAACGTTATTTTTTCTTCTATTTTGGGGGTATGAATACTCATAGTCTTCCTACATCATTAAATATTTCTACACGGCTTTGCTCTACTCCAACCATTGCAGTTACTACACAAAAGAGAAGAAATTGCGCTTCTCTTCTTAAACGTGTATCATTTTATCTAAAAAATGTATAATAACAAAAATATATTACATATTGTCATAAAAGAGTCCCTATTGATAAAAATTAAAATTGAATACAGGGAGGCACTACATGCCTAATCGTAAAAATTTAGTTGCTTATATTACTACCGGTTTTCCTTCCGTAGAATTTACAGTAGATGCTGCGTTGGCATTGGCCGATGCAGGTGTTGATACCCTTGAGTTGGGTATACCTTTTTCCGATCCAGTGGCTGATGGTCCTGTCATAGAAAAAGCAAATCTGAAGGCGTTGGAAAATGGTTTTAAACTGAAGCATCTTTTTGAAGCCTCTGCAAAAATAGCCCCCCACATAGATACTTTATGGATGGGATACTTCAACCCTTTTTACCACAAAGGCTTCGATACTTTTATCGCTGAAGCAAACAAAGCTGGCGTGAACGGATTCATTATCCCTGACCTCCCTTTGGAAGAAGCAAAACCATACAAGCCCGCTATAGAAGCTGCGGGTTTAAACCTCATAGACTTCATCGCACCCACCGACTCTAAAGCACGCATAAAAGAGATCGTCACCGATGCAAAGAAATTTGTCTATCTTGTAGCCTATGCGGGTATCACAGGTTCGGGACAAAGCGAAGATTTACAACCGATCATCACAGATATTAAATCATATACAGATACTCCTGTATATGTAGGTTTCGGTGTCGATGAAAACACTGCCAAAGAGAAAGCTAAAGGTGTAGATGGGGTCATCGTAGGTTCTACTTTTGTTAAAGTCCTTTTAGATGAGCACTTAAGCAATACACAAAAAATCACTAAAATTTCTGCTATTGCCAAAGAGATCAAAGAGAAGATCAATGCGTAACTTCTTTCTTATGGCATCATAACACTCCAACTATATCATCTAGTATATAAAAGGCCT
>JGI11705J14877_10000187_pt1 | contig 39109 bp, 38 predicted proteins | sample Etolaghawater15m_FD_14877 | JGI IMG/M metagenome (IMG submission 14877) | reverse complement strand
TGTCATTCCGGCGAAAGCCGGAATCCAGTGTTATCAGGCACTTAAAAAAGCACTGGACCCCGTTTTTCAACGGGGTGACGACTTTTTACGGAACCATCAAATTTTACTATTTTCAAACATCTCACCCGCATGGAAAGAGCTGCGTACAAAGGGGCCTGAAGCGACGCCCCGAAACCCCATTTCAAGGGCTGTTTGTTCCCACTTGAGAAATGATTCCGGGCTAATGTAAGCCACTACAGGATGATGATTCTTTGAAGGGGCCAGATACTGCCCCAGGGTCAGAAAGGCGCAGCCTACTGATAGCAGGTCGCAGAGCACCTCTTTCACTTCATCATTGCGTTCCCCCAGCCCCAGCATTAATCCCGATTTGGTCGCAAGACCGGGATCTATTGCACCGACCCTCTGAATTAGTTTCAGGGATTGATGGTAATTCGCCTGGGGACGAACCTGAGGGTAAAGCCTCGGGACGGTTTCCAGGTTGTGATTGAGCACATGGGGAACGGCGGCCACCACGGTTTTGAGATTTTTGACGGAACCCTGAAAATCCGGAATCAGCACCTCGACCTTTGTTCCGGGATTTTGCTGTTTCACCGCACGAATAACTGCCGCAAAATGCGCGGCACCACCGTCGGGAAGATCATCACGGGTGACAGATGTGATGACCGCATATCGAAGTTCCATCTTCTTAACGGCGTCAGCTACTCTCCCCGGCTCCTCTTTGTCCGGCGGCTCAGGGGGTCCGTGCTGCACCGCGCAAAAACGGCAGTTTCGAGTGCAGTGGTCACCTAGAACCATAAAGGTGGCGGTACCGTTTGAAAAACACTCGCCCAGGTTGGGGCAGTGGGCTTCTTCACAGACCGTGTGTAGGTTGCCACTTTTTATAAGCCCGACCACTTTGTCGTAGTGCCGGCCTGAGGAGAGCCTTTTCTTCAGCCAGGGGGGTTTTGTTGACCTCGGTGCTTTTATCTCATTTTTCATAACCGATTTTCCGATAACCTTGCGCGTAGATCAGCCGGTTTCATCTGCACCAGGTTCATATTAAAAATCTTTTCAAAATGGAACATCACCCGGTTCTTGACGGTATTGAGGGAAACCGGTTTTTTAAGCAGATCGGCCAAGGCGGTAATTTGAACTTCTTTGAGCCCACAAGGATGAATCATTTGGAAAAAACCTAAGTCCGGGCTGACATTTAAAGCGAGTCCATGAAAAGAGATTTCCTTTCGCACTGCAATCCCTACAAAACCGATCTTCCTGTTTCCCACCCAGACGCCCCGATTCCGGCTGTTTCTTTCACCTTCGATACCGTGATCCTTTAAAACCTGTATCATCACCGCTTCAAGCTTTTCAACAAAATCAAGAACGCCCATGCTTTTGGGCAGCTTGAAAATCGGGTAGGCGATAAGCTGCCCCGGCCCATGATAGGTCACGTCGCCGCCCCGTTCGATGTGAACGCAAGTGATGCCCTGTTGCTGAAGATTGGATTCCGATACCAGAACATTTTCTTCATGGGCGCGTCGACCAAAGGTGAGGACATGGGGGTGTTCCACCAGCAGCAGGGTGTCCGGCAGCAGACCTTCAACACGAGCGGCATGGACAGCGTGCTGAAGCTTCAGACACGTTTCATAGTTCATGGTCTTCAGGTCTGAAACAATGGGGTTAGGCATCTTGGCGCTGAGGGGTGATTTTTTCAAGCACATTGCCTTCAGCGTCCAGAACAAAGAGAAAAAACCCTTCTTCCGCCAGTTTTGGGGCTAGATCTCTGTACTGAATGGCCTGTATTTCGAATTTCACTTTTTTATCCCGGGCCAGAAGGTGCAGACCCTGAAGCGCTTCGTCCTTTTCAAGGAATGCGGGAACAAAGGAAATGTTGTGTTCACTGTCAAATTGTCCCAGAAACTGTTCGTTTTTTTCGGGGTTTTCCGCCACCAGCCACAACCAGGTATCTTTTTTAATTTTTTCAGACATGTGAATGACCTTTCATTTCAAGTGTTTTTCCAATAGCTAACGGCTAACAGCTAATCGCTTTTTCTGCCCTTAACATAAGGTCTAAAGTCCGGATGGTCAAATGCCGCATCAATGTCTTTTATGATATCCGATTTTCTTCGTTTCCGGTTCCGAATAAAAAAACCGATATCATCCAGGATGGCATAATAGGCGGGGATCATGGAGAGGATGAGAAAGGTGGCAAAGGCGAGTCCCCACATGATGGCGGTGGCCAGCGGCGCCCAGAAAATCGATTTTCCACCGAGCCCGAAAGCCATGGGGGCCAGTCCGCAGATGGTGGTGATGCTGGTGAGGATGATGGGCCGCATGCGCACGTGACAGGCCCGAACAATGGCGCTATAGATCTGTTCGGGATGTTCCTCTCGATACCGGTTGATAAAATCGATCAGAACCAGGGAGTCGTTGACCACAATTCCGGTCAGCGTCAGGAGCCCGATAAGGGTGATGAAAGTCAACGGATTATTCGTAACCAGCAGCCCGATCAGGACCCCCAGTGACGCAAAGGGAATGGTCACCATAATGATAAAAGGCTGTGTAAAGGAGTTGAACTGAAGGGAAAGAATAAAAAATATAAAAAACAGAGCCATAATGGCAGCATAGCCCAGTTCCTTAAGGGATGTGTCGGTCTCCTCTTGAAGCCCTCCTGCGATAAGTCTCGCGCCCGGGAAGTCATGTCTGATACCTTCGAAGGCATCCTGGGCGATCTTGTTGGCTCTCACCGCCGTCATCTTTTTCCCCTCCAGGTTAGAGAGAAAGCCGCTCAACCCCTCCTTTTTTTCAACGGTTTCTTGAATGTTGGCGGTTAAATTGACGGTCTGCTTTCCGTTGTAATGATAAACATTGTGAAAGCCGGGAACCAATTCTATTTGAGCCACTTCTTTCAAAGGGATATCGCCATGGCCGGGAATGGAAATCCGAAGGTTCAACAGATCATCAAAATCGCGTCGATATTCCGGAAGGTACTTGAGTTTTATGTCCTGCTCGTCATCACCCCGGTTGTAGGTGGCCACTTTCATGCCGTGAAAACCGGCCTGAACCGCCATGACCAGATCTCTTTGCTGGATCCCCAGTTTTCTGGCCTTAGCTTCATCAACGGTGATCTCCATAAAATGCTTTTCCCGGGAGAAATCGTCACGAATATCCACTATGCCGTCATGTCTTGCCAGTTCCTCTTGAACCCGTTGCGAGATGGCGGCGGACATCTCCCAGGACGGTGACTGGATTTTCAAATCCACATCCGTCCCCACGGGAGGGCCTTCAATGAGCCGCTCTAAAACAAATGATGTGGCGCCTTTTTCATTCAGCAGTTTCCCCACATCATCTCGAACGTGTTCCATCAGTTCTACCACCGAATGTTTTCGATCCTTATTTTCTTTAAGGATCACATTGAGGATGCCGAAGTGCTTGCCGTAAATGGGTTCGTAATTGACCTCTTTCATTCCGGCTACGGCGATGGGTGCTGCCAGTTCATCTCCAATGCGATCCCTGATAAGATCCGTAAGATCCATGAGGGTTTTTTCGGTGCGTTCCAGACTGGATCCGGCCGGCAGGTCAAAATGAATGTTGAATCTGGGGAATACATCGCTTTTGGGAAACATGATGAAATCGGTCTGAAAGTAGAGGATAAAGGCCAATCCTGTTGCCAGGACGATAAAGAGGACCGACAGATAACGGTGCCTGAGAACTGACCTGAGCATTGGGTAATAGACCCTGCGAACGGGTTTGAAAATGTCAAAACGNCTCTTGGGGCCTCCGGTCGGGGCTTTTTTGGGCGCCAGTTCCACCATATGTGAAGGGAGCATGAAAAAGACTTCAAAGAGTGAAGCCAGCAGTGCAAATATGACCACTTTGGGGAGGCCTGCCATGTATCGGCCGATAATGCCACCCACCATGAACAGAATCGGCACAAAAGCGGCAATGGTCGTTGTAACGGACGCCAGCACAGGGGCCAGCACTTGACGGCTCCCATCCAGGGTAGCTTGAACAATGGGCTTTCCCATCTCACTGTGGCGAAAAATATTTTCAAGCACCACAATGGCATCGTCCACCACAATACCCAAAACCAGAATCAGGCCGAAAAGGGTCAATCCGTTGATGGAAAGCCCGAATGATTTCATAAGAACAAACGTCAGTAGAAACGCAATAGGGATGCCGACAGAGGCGAAAAGTGCATTTCGGAGCCCCATGGAGACCCACAGAATCAAAAAAACCAGGAAAATCCCCATGAGGCCGTTGACCTGGAGTTCATGGATGCGCTTTTTGATCTCGCGGGACTGATCAAAATAAAGGGTTGTTTTAAGTCCTGGATAGTTTCCCTTCAGATTTGCCATCACGGTTTTCACGTCATTGACGATCTGAATCATGTTGACCTTTTTTTTTCGTTTGACGGCGAGTACAAGGGCGTTTTCATTGTTGATCCGGGTCAGTGTGCGAGGCGTTTCCAATGTGGGGGATATGGTGGCAATGTCGCGAAGATACACCGTAGACCCTCGAACATTTTTGATGGCAATGCCGCCCATGGTCTCGGGATTGGGCGTTTCACCCAACATTCGAATGGCGGCCTCATGGTCTCCCATTTCCAGGATGCCCCCGGGCAGGTTCTGCATTCGGGCGGCCAGTGCGTCGGCCACTTCTGCAACGGAAATATGGTTTGCGGACATGCGGCGAGGGTTTAATTCCACCCAGATCTCATTTTCCCGCTCTCCCACGATGTTGACCTCTGAAACCCCGTTGATATTTTCAAGGGTATCGGAAATGTCGTCCGCAATATCCTGAAGCTGCATCATGGGCAGGGGGCCTGCCAGGCCCACCATGCACACAGGAAAAATGGCGATATCGATCTCAAGCACGCGCGGCACTTTCGCATCTTCCGGAAGTTCGTCCACGTTGTCTACGGCATTTCTGACTTCCTGCATGGCCTGGTCAATATCGTATTCACTGAGATCGGTGTTGAAAAAAACGTGGATTTTGGACGTGCTTTCAAAGGAACGGGATTCAAAACGCCTGATATCGGAGATCCCTTCAAGTTCGTCCTCAATTTTTTGGGTGACGAGTTTTTCCATTTCCTCGGCGGAAAACCCAGGGCAGACGGTGATAATGACCCCTTCACCCACCGTAATATCCGGATCCAGGAATTTGGGCATGGCCCGGTAGGCATAGACTCCGAAAACCACAATGAGAAAAAAGGCCATGCGGACCACGATGGGGCGTTCAATGGCAAGTTTGGTTAGAAACATAGTATGGTCCTAGTGTGGGGTCATATATCAAGCGTCTAATATGAAAGAAAGTGAAGCATCGCCTACGTCATTCCGGCGAAAGCCGGAATCCAGTGTTGTCAAGCTCTTAAAAAAAGCCCTGGACCCCGTTTTTCAACGGGGGGACGACTATTTACGAGGCTGTCATAGTTGTATGCACTATAAAACAGACGCACAATCGGTGCAAGACTTTGATTGTTAGGAACGCGTAAGGCGTGATCAGTGTCCCAAAACGCTAAATTTTAGTCATCAATCTCAATAAACAAAAAGAGATGGTTGCAATGATGTGAATCTTGATTTATAAGGTGAGTAACCAGGCATCAAGAACGAAGAACCAAGGAGAGCATATGAGCATTAATACAAGCATTTACGTTCGTCCATCAACTAGCAGTTCCGCATATCTGGACTGGCTCCAGATGTTGACGGGCGCGGGGTTGATCCTGTTCATGTGGAGCCACATGATTCTGGTGGCCAGCGTTAATCTGGGGGCGGGGGCTATGAATACCCTGGCCCACTTTTTTGAAGCCACCTATATGGCGCAGGTTGGAGGACCGCTGATCGGTGCTACCATGCTGTTCCATTTTGTGCTGGCGGCCAGAAAAGTGCCCTTTCGAGCCGAACAGCAGGCCACCATCTGGAAACATGCGAAGCTTTTACACCATCAGGATACCTGGCTCTGGCTCATTCAGGCTTTCACGGCCATGGTGATTCTGATCATGGGGTCCATCCACATGTGGACCGTACTGACCGACCTGCCCATCACGGCTGCCAAGAGCGCCGCCCGGATACAGGGAGGCTTCTGGCTGGTATTCTATTTGATTCTGCTGCCCATGGTGGAACTCCATGTGGGTATCGGGTTTTATCGCATCGCCGTCAAATGGGGGTTTATCAAACGAAAGGAACGAAAAAAATTCCATAAATTTGAGAATATCCTCACGGGGATCTTTATTTTCATCGGACTGGTGACCATTATCAGGTTTATGTTCCTGACGACCTAAACCACTTGAACTGGAGTGAAATTATTGTGGAAACAATCATAACGGATCTTTTGTGCATCGGGGCCGGTCTTGCGGGTGAACGGGTGGCGGTGGAAGCGGCATCCGCCGGCTTTGACGCGCTTTGCTTGAGCGTTGTACCACCCAGACGTTCCCATTCCTCTGCCGCTCAGGGGGGCATGCAGGCCGCTCTGGGAAACTGCTTCAAGGGAGAAGGAGACTGCCCGGATGTGCATTTCTCAGATACCGTGAAGGGCTCAGACTGGGGTTGCGACCAGGAGGTCGCCCGTCTTTTCGCGGAAACAGCCCCCATCGCTGTGCGGGAAATGGCCTTCTGGGGCATACCATGGAATCGGGTGGTGCCGGGAAGATCCACCTATTTCAAAGGCGGTAAGCAGTTTGAAAAGATAGAACCGGCGGCCAATCAAGGCCTGATTACCGCCAGGGATTTCGGCGGAACCGCCAACTGGCGAACCTGTTACACATCCGACGGCACCGGGCATACGCTGCTCTATACCATGGACAACAAAGTGGTGGAGCTGGGAGTTCGGGTCCACGACCGTATGGAAGCCATCAGCCTTATTCATGACGGTGAAACCTGTACCGGGGTGGTGGCGCGATGCCTGAAAACAGGTGCTTTGCGGGCCTACCTGGCAAAGGCGACTCTGATTGCAACAGGTGGGTACGGCCGCATTTACCGGGAAACCACCAATGCGGTCATCAATGACGGTGGCGGCGCCATCATTGCTTTGGACACGGGCATTGTGCCCTTGGGGAATCCCGAGGCCATCCAGTTTCATCCCACGGGTATCGTCCCTACCAATATTCTGGTGACGGAAGGTTGCCGGGGTGACGGCGGCACACTCCTGGATGTGAATGAAGAACGGTTCATGGATAAATACGAACCGGAAAAGGCGGAACTGGCCTCGCGGGATGTGGTGTCCCGATGGATGACCCACCACATTCGGAAGGGCCTTGGCGTCAAGAGCCCCTATGGCGATCACCTGTGGCTGGACATTCGGCACCTGGGCGCGAAACACATCAAAACCAAGTTGCGGGAAGTGGAAGAGATCTGTAACAATTTCCTCGGTGTGGATCCCATCACCCAATTGATCCCTGTGCGGCCGGCTCAGCACTACACCATGGCAGGCGTTCGGACCAATAAGGATGGTGCCGTATACGGTTTGAAGGGACTGTTTTCAGCGGGCGAAGCAGCTTGCTGGGATATGCATGGATTCAACCGTCTGGGCGGCAACTCCCTGGCTGAAACCATTGTGGCCGGTAAAATCGTCGGGGAAAAGGTGGCCGAGTTTCTGAAAGGGTATGAGGTGTCCTTTGATACTGCCGTAACACGGGCTGCCCTCTCAAAAGAGCAGGAGCGGATTGATACCCTGATCCAGGGCAAAGACGGCAAAGAGAATGTATATGCAGTCCGCAATGATATGCAGAATGAACTCATGGATCGGGTGGGTATTTTTAGAAATGGAAAAGACCTGGCAAAGGCGGTAGAGAACCTTCAAGAAATCTATGTTCGGGCGCAGCAGGTGGGATTGCGATCCAACGGAATCGGGGTAAATCCGGAACTCTCCCTGGCATTGAAGATTAAGGGAATGGTGAGGCTTTCGCTCTGTGCGGCCTATGCGGCCCTTCAACGGACGGAGAGCAGGGGATGCCACGCGAGAGAAGATTATGAAGCCCGTAACGACCGTGACTGGCTGAAACGGACGCTTGCTACCTGGAAGGAAGGTGACGCCCTGCCGACACTGAATTATGAGCCGGTGAGTCCCTCCTTTGAGTTGGCTCCGGGTGAACGGGGCTATGGAACCTGCAAAATTATCAGCTGCACGGAAAATGATCTAGGAGATTGAAAATGACCCGCCGACTTCAATTTGACATATTTCGCTACAACCCTCAGGATTCCCAGTCAAAACCCCATACGGATACATTTTACCTGAGCGAAACGGACAGCATGACCATTTATATTGCGCTCAACAAAATACGGGAAGAGCAGGATCCATCGCTCCAGTTTGACTTCTGCTGTCGGGCTGGCATTTGCGGCGCGTGCGCCATGGTGATCAACGGNCGTCCGGGTNTGGCNTGCAAGACCCTGGCCAAAGAACTTCCGGACCACATTACGCTCATGCCGCTGCCCGTGTTCAAACTGGTAGGGGATCTCTCGGTGGACACGGGTACCTGGTTTCGCGCTATGAATGAGAAAGTGGGATCCTGGATTCACACGGACAAGACTTTCGATCCCACCGCACTGGAAGAGCGCATGGACAATGATCAGGCGGAAGAGATNTACGAGCTGGAACGCTGTGTGGAATGCGGCTGTTGCGTGGCTTCCTGCGGCACCGCCAACATGCGTGAAGATTTTGTGGGCGCCGTGGCCTTAAACCGTATCGCCCGTTTTATGCTCGATCCCCGGGACAACCGGAAAAACAAGGAGTATTTCGAAGTCATCGGCACCGACGAGGGCATTTTCGGCTGCATGGGCTTGCTAGCCTGTGAAGATGTGTGCCCCAAAGAACTTCCCCTTCAAGATCAATTGGGCATCCTGCGCCGGAAGATGGGTTGGACTGCCGTTAAGAATATTTTTCGGCGGGGTTAAGGGTTGTTACTCCCATGCAATGGGTTCATATCCTTTTTCACCCAAGCATTTGTTGACAAAGTTTTTATAGGCGGGGCTGGGTTCGGAAGCCTGAAAAAGCCCGTAAAACAACCCTACTGCCGCACCGCTTGCGGCCCCTGCTGCTACGCCCGTTCCCAGATTGCCTGAAATCGCGCCGCCAACGGCGCCTCCGATTACGCCACCCCCTGCGCCAATAGCGGTATCTTTGGCTATTTTTTCACCCTGTTTGGATTTCACGCCGTACTCTTCCGCCATTTCCATGCATTTACGGATGTCGGCATCCGCCTGCTGCTTGCCCACATTTACTAGGTGTTCATTGGGATAAAGTACCGGGGTTTTGGAACAACCCGTTCCCATGATGAAAAGGGCGGCCGTCACCAGAGCGGCCAGTCGTAAGAATTTAAACGAGAATTGATTTGGATTGTTCATCTTTTTGCGCTCCTTTCAGTCCTTTACGAAAGGGCAACGGGGTTGAATTTATTGAAACCTTGTTGGTGTCCTCCACAAGGAAAAGACTGCAAAGAATACCTTACCATATTCACCTGACTGGATTCATCATAAAAGAGCAAGACATTAAACCCGGTTTGAAAACCAAAAAAAGGGGGGATGCCGCGGCGCCCCCCCTGCTTTGAGTCGATCAAGAATGTGTGTCTACCCGTAAGTAAACCCTTCAGGCAGATCTTCCTCAGGCACGCCCTCTTTCACCCACGACAGATCCGTAATCGTATAGGTGGGATTCACAGTCCTGAAAATAGGCACTACCCGCATGCCAATCTCGGGTTCGCCAATGGACAGATAGCTCATCAATATGGTGTCGACGCCATCAAATTCCACGTTGATGAATTTGATGGGTTTGTCCAGGGTATTGAAAGCCCCTGATCTTTCACAGACCATAAAGGTGTGTATTTTGGCTGTGTTTTTGCAGATGTCGGTGAAATCCACGATGGTGTTTCGGGTGAGACAGTCCGGACAGTGAATGCGAAAAGGAATGTAACTGGTCCCTTTAAATTCGCAATCCGGGTCGTCGCACCGGGTGCCCAGTATTTTCCCCTGTGACATGCTTTCAAAAAACGGGGCTTCTCCGCCGTAGGCGTGCATGTAGGTCATCGACCTGGGATTGGTGATGCCCATGAGCTTCCAACCGTCGTCCTCGTTGCGAATGGGCATGTTGGGGGTAACATGGTGAAAGTCCCCTTTAATTCGATATTGTCCGTTTTTAACCTTTACGGTTCCAAATATGCTCATTTTTTCCTCCCTCTAGGCGTCTTCTTTCAACAGGTGATCGGGGTCCATTAAGATCGTCGATGTTACGTGGCTACCCACGCCGGCGTGGCTGATGGCCAGCCCCCGTTTGGCATCTTTGACTTGCAGGTCGGTCCAGTCTTCCGGTTTTTCCCGTCCAAATTCCTCCCAGACTTTGGGATCACCGTGAAATTCCGCCCAACGGTTCCAGATATGGCTCGCAATTTCAAAAGTTTGCATGATGCCTGTGGCCCCTACGGCGTGCATGCAGCCGATGAGTCCGCCCGAAAGGTTGCTGGGCAGTTTTCCCGGTTCGCCGGTGTGCGGGTTGGTGTGGTAACAATCGCCGGACTCCACATAATCCCGGCCATAGCCATAAGGTCTGATCCCAACATCCTCATAGGACTGCACATCACTGATGGTAAAGGCGTCATGGAGTTCGATGACATCCAGACCTTCGGTGGGATCTACCACGCCCGCCATGCGGTACCCGTAATAGGCACACATCCTGGCTCCCAGAAAGCCTGTGAATCCGGGATAGCGTCCGCCGCCCGGAAACCGTTCTTCGAGATCGGCATACTGATCGGGGGTTTCATTGGGTAACAGGGGGATCTCCATGTCACGGCGGCAGGCCGGACGCAGGGTATGGGACCCGGCAGCCACCCAGATGCGGAGGGGTTTGTGTTTGGAATTTTTGGTCAGCTCCATGGCGGTGGGTTCATCACAAATGATGGCGCAAGCCGCACCCACGCTCATGAGGCAGCAGTCCAGTGCCCTTAAAGGATAGGCCACGACGGGGGAGTTGAGCACATCGTCCACGGTGATCTTCATGGGCGCCTGGGCGTAGGGGTTGAAACGTGCATAGCCGTGATGTTTGACGGAAATTTCAGCAAGGGTGCGGCGGAAGGATTCCTCTTCCTTTCCGAAAACCTGCCAGTATTTCTGTGCCATAACCGCATAATAGCCGGTGTAGATATGGCCCAGGGGCGTTTCCCAATCCTTGTCCGCCGCGCAGGAAATGAGGTGATTGCCCTCATCGGTGGGGACCTCGTCCATGCGTTCCCACCCCATGGCCAGAGCACAATCCGAGTAACCGGAAGCCACGGCCTTCACCGTTTCCCAAAGGGTGCTGCCGCCGGTGGCGCCGCCGGTTTTGACGCCGATATTGCCCAGCGGGTCCAGGCCCAGGCGGTCGTGAATCACGGCTTCGCCCAGAAGCTGGTCACCGAAATGGTCGGCAAAATGGCCATAGTAGCAGGAGTGAATGTAGCTTTTCAGTTCCGCGGGGCTCATGTCGATAAGCCGCGCTGCCATGGTCAGGGCGTCCACGCAGAGCTCTTCTGTTCGCTTTTCCGGTATGGCACGGTCAAACTTGGATTGACCTGCGGTCACCAGATAGACCGGGCGCATCAGTTTGGGGGTTTTGAGTTGTCTTTCACTGAATTTAATCATGTTTTAACCTCCATCTTTACAGGTTGTTATTTGAGTCTCCAAATGAGACTGTGATTGAAACTATCGACCTCTTTTCTTAAAAAGCAGGACAGCTTGTAATCCTTTTAAAATTTGAATCCATGATACCCTCAGTTCGCTACCGTCATTCCGGCGAAAGCCGGAATCCAGTCATGCGATACTATCGTACAAATCCTCCCAGTTGGGATTATCACTTTCAATCAATTGGAGTTTCCAATTTCGTTTCCACTCCTTTATCCGCTTCTCCCTCAAAATTGCAGTTTCCATGCTCTCGTGAAGTTCATACCAAACCAAATTGTGGATTGAGTAACGTTTTGTGAAGCCCGCCACCATATTGTTCTTATGTTCCCATACCCGTTTTGTGAGGTTCGAGGTAACGCCAGTGTACAAAGTACCGTTTCTTTTACTTGCTAAAATGTATACAGCGGGCTGCTTATTCACGGGCCAACCCCTTTTTTTCTGGATTCCGGCTTTCGCCGGAATGACGCAAAAAAAGTATTTTCGACTTTTGACGAATGCATCAAACCTAAAACCTAAAACCGCGGCCAGCCGCCTAAAGTGTCCCAATCCAAAGCGCAACCGCCTGCTTTTTATTGCGATTCACAATCTTCTGTTTTTCTTTGTCCGACCAGTAATGAATAATGTCTCCCTCAAAGAGGGTGACCGCTTCGTCGCTGCGTACCAGTTCCAAAGATCCTTTAAGAATGCACAGCACCTCCTGGCCGTTATTGACGTCTTTTCTGACCGGGATGGATTTATTGGGCATAAGAACGAGAATGGCACTATCGATAACAATTCGGTTTTCCGGGGGAAAGAATCGCCGTGTGATAAACCCCGTGTGGGGCAGATCCACATCATCCCATTCCTGTTTTCGAATAACGGCCGCGCGTTCTTGCTCTCGCATTTGATTCAGAATATCACCGGCATTGACCCCAATAGCATTACAGATCTTCATGAGCGTATCCACAGAAGGGCTCTTGACATTGTTTTCCACCTGGCTCATAAAACCTTCTGAAATGCCGGCATTTTCCGCCACCGCCTTTAAGGTCAGTTTTCTATCCTTCCGGTGTCTTCGAATCAGAGGGCCAAGATTCATTTAAAAAATCCACTATTGGAAAAAATATGTGAAGAAATATATTTACTATAGGTTAAGTTTCTATATAGATTAATATTTACAAGCCTGTCAACATTTTTTTCAACCCAATTTAATGTTTTCCATATTCCGTTAAAAATAGGGTAATTAATGAGTTTGAATATTTTTTGGAAAAGCTAAAAGTTGACCATTGCTAAACTATTGCCAACAAGAAGCGCCTTTTTTGTTGACAGGTTTTGGTTCCAGTCTGTAGATTGAAAAGCGGTTTTGGGTTTTAAGCTACGGCCCCTTGGGTCGAATTGGGTCGAACAACGCACTGATAACGAAGCACGAAGAACGAGGAAACGAGCATGGACTTTAGCCTTTCAATGGAGCAAGAGATTTTACGAAATTCGGTTCGTGACTTTGCCGAAAATGAAATTAAGCCTGTTGCCAGAGAATTGGATGAAAAAGAGGTTTTTTCCTATGAGACCATGCGGAAAATGGCCGATTTGGGACTTTTCGGCATGTTTGTCTCGGAAAAGTACGGTGGTCAGGGGATGGATTACATCTCTTATATTATCGCCACCGAAGAAATTGCACGGGTCGATGGTTCCCACGCCGCCACCGTAGCCGCTGGAAATTCCCTGGGCATAGGTCCCCTTTACTATTTTGGGAGCGAAGAGCAAAAAAAGAGATATTTGCCCAAACTGTGCAGTGGAGAGGCCTTGTGGGGATTTGGTTTAACGGAACCGGACGCGGGATCTGACGCTGCCAACTCCAAAACAACCGCTGTCAAAGATGGAGACCAATGGGTGATCAATGGCAGCAAAATTTTTATTACCAATGCTTCCACTGATATTACATCCGGTGTCACCTCCCTGTGTCGTACCGGCACCCGTAAGGATGGTCGGCCGGAACTTTCCTGCATTCTAATCGAAGCCGGAACACCGGGTTTTGAAGCCCGGGAAATGCACGGCAAACTCATGTGGCGGTCCTCCAATACCAGTGAGCTCTATTTTGATGATTGCCGCGTGCCCGAGGAAAATATGCTGGGACCCAGGGGCAATGGTTTTCATCAGATGATGCAGACCCTGGATGGTGGCCGTCTGTCTATCGGCGCCATGGGCCTGGGAGGGGCGCAGGGGTGTCTGGACATGGCGCTGAAATACAGTAAAGAGCGGTCTCAGTTCGGAAAGCCCATCAGCAATTTTCAGGTGAACGCCTTCAAACTGGCGGATATGGCACTGGAAATTGAATGTGCGCGCCTGATCCTTTACAAGGCCTGTTGGCTGAGGGATCAAAATAAAAACTTTTCCAAGGAAGCGGCCATGGCCAAGCTTCACTGCTCGGAGGTGATGTATCGCTGCGCCAACCACGCGGTGCAGCTTCATGGCGGCTACGGGCTCATGAAAGAATATGATGTGGAACGCTTCTATCGAGACCAGAAACTTCTGGAAATTGGAGAAGGGACGTCGGAAGTTCAGAGAATCGTCATATCGAGACTGATAGGGGCACTCTAAAGAAAAGTGACAAGTGAGCCCTAAATGTTAGAGCGCATCCTTGGCAAAGAGATTGCCACCTATGTAAAGCGTCACCGGGGTATGGTCATGGTTGCCCTGGCCCTGATGATTGTGGCATCGCTCTTTCAGGTCGTGCCGGTTTATCTGCTGCAGCCCTTTGTGGATGAGGGCATGAAAACCGGTGCCGCGCCGGTGGCCTGGAAAATTCCCTGGTTTGCCTTTGATGGTGATTCAATTTTTGCCATCAAACGAACCAACGTGACGATCATCAAAGATATCTCACCCAACCGTCTGCTGGTGCTGCTGACCCTGGTGGCATTTGTATCGATCTTCATTAAATCTCTCACCACCTATCTGGCCGGTTTGGCGGCAGCGTCCTTTTCCAACAAAGCCGTGAAATCTGTTCGGGTGGACCTGTTCAAAAAGTTCATTTCGCTGCAGCAGGGCTTTTACCACAAGGTCAAAGCGGGTGAACTGGTGGCGCGGTCCACGGCGGATTTGTCCGTGTTGCAGGGTCTGATCGCGGAAATCCTTCTGGGGCTCATCGAATACCCCCTGACAGCACTTGTTTTTCTGGTGTACCTGTTCGTCATGAACCTCAAAATGACGTTGCTGGTTTTTTTCATGGTGCCCCTGATTGCCTTGTTAATCCGGTTGTTTGGCCGGAAAGTGAAAAGAAATTCCACCTATGTCCAAAACGCCACGGCAGATGTCACGTCCACCTACCACGAAACCCTTTTGTGCCTCAAACTGGTGCATGAATTCTTTACGGGAAAACGAGAAACCGAACGCTTCAGCGGCCTGGCTGAAAACCTGTATCAAAAGGTTATGCGGTGGAACCGATGGCACCTGGGTCTGGGGCCTTTGATGGATACAACTGTTTTTCTGGTCATGCCGGCCATTCTGATCGTTGGAAAGGTCTATTTTCATCATACGCTGGGTGAGCTTCTGGCCATGGCCTACGCGTTTTCCCGTGTGTATCGGCCCATAAAGCGCCTGGCCCTGGTCAACAACCACATTAAAACCCTTCAGGGCGCTACCGATCGGGTTTTTGAAATCATGCGGACAGTGCCCGAAATAAGGGATAAAAGGGAAGCAAAGGCTCTGTCTCGACAGAAAGGGACCATCGAATTCAAGCACGTAAATTTTGCCTATGCTCCTGATGAACCGGTTCTCAGGGATGTTTCCTTTACCCTGAGGGCAGGAGAAATGGCGGCTTTTGTGGGATCTACCGGTGCGGGAAAAAGTACCTTGCTGGACCTTATCCCGAGGTTTTATGATGTTACCGGTGGCGCCATTCTCATCGATGGAAACGATGTCCGCGATGTCACATTGAGATCGCTTCGGGAAAGGGTGGGGATTGTGAACCAGGAAATTCTGCTCTTTAATGACACCATCCGTTACAACATCAGTTATGGCAGGCCTGAAAAAAGCCTTTCCGAAATCGAAGCCGCAGCAAGAGCGGCTTACGCCCATGATTTCATCATGGCACAGCCCAAAGGGTATGACACCACCGTGGGGGACATGGGAAGCCTGCTTTCGGGGGGGCAGCGACAGCGCATTGCCATCGCCAGGGCCATTTTGATAGACCCCGCCATTCTGATGCTGGATGAGGCCGCTTCTGCCCTGGATGCTGAGAGTGAAGGGCGTGTACAGAAGGCCATTGAAGGCCTGAAAGGAACACGGACCATCCTGATTGTGGCGCATCGGCTCAGCACCATTCGAAAGGCGGACCGTATCTTTGTCCTTGAGGCAGGGCAAATTGTTGAATCCGGAACCCTTTCGGAACTCCTGCAAAAAAACGGACGATTCAAACAGCTCCACGACATGCAGTTTAAGGATTAGGGCCCCGGCAAAAAATAACTCCACCACCTTGCTTGTCCTTTGGCCCGTCTACTGCGTTGCAACCGCCGGTACATGTCCACCAACATGCACTGGCGGATGCGCCTTGTATACGAACCAAAATACAGCGCAATCTGGCGGATTTATTTTCTTCCGGGACCCTTAGAGATGGTAATCCGCCTGAAAATGCCTTGACAACAGTTCATAAACTGACTAATGTCACTCCAAATTTCGGCAAGAAGCCGTAACGGTCAATACAACAATATTTTTTAGGTTTAATCGAATATTATTACATTCAGCCATGAAGGCTTTACCTTCTTGTAGGAGGGGGCGCCTTTGTGGCTTTTTTTTGCTTTTTCTAACATTTAAAGTTTCCGGTTTCGAAAAACCCGGGTTAAGTGGATAGGAGAGAAACATGTCAAACGAATTTTTGCGATATCTTTTCCGGTACACGCTTATTTTGTGTGTTTTTTTGATTACGCCCTCCGGTGCTTTGGCGCAGAATGTTTCCAAAGATATTCGGATAGCCGATGGTAAGGGGGACTGGGGGTATCCCAACCCATACAGGCACTATCCAAGAGGGCCCGGATACCTGAGAATGGCCTATGTTTTTGACACCCTGGTTTGGAAAGATGACAAGGGCTATATACCGGCTCTGGCCAAATCATGGCGTTATGACCCTGATTCTTTAAGTTTTATATTTGAACTTCAGAAAGGGGTTTTGTGGCACGATGGAAAGCCTTTTACAGCGAAAGATGTGGTGTTCACCATAGACTATTTCAAGAAGCACCCCTACCAATGGGTGCCGCTCGATAAAGTGGCTGGAGCGGAAGCTCGGGGGCCCTATCAGGTCGCCATAAAACTCAAAGAACCTTATGCGCCTTTTATGGCTTATGTGGGTGGCACAATGCCCATCATCCCTCGCCATATCTGGGAAAAAGTGGAGGATCCCAAGAAGTACCAGGCGCCGGATGCCTTTATCGGCTGTGGGCCCTTCAAATTTGTGGATTTTGACAATACCAAGGGGACGTATCTGTATGAGGTCAACGCGGACTACTATTTTGGAAAACCCGTCGCCGATCGATTGATTTATACCAAAACCAAAAAACCCTTGATGACCCTGTTAAGCGGAAAAGCGGATCTGGTGAACATCAAGCCGGATATGGCCGATCCCCTCAAAAAGAAAGGGATGGTGGTTCTGGAAAGTCCGCGGGGTTGGAACAAGAAACTGATGATCAATCACAAAAAGCCGCCCTTGAATGACAAACGGTTCCGAAAGGCTCTGGCTTATGCCATCAACCAACAGGAAATCATTGACAAGGCCCATCGGGGTTTCGGGTCCCCTGCCTCCTTTGGGTTGCTGTCCCCGGATCACCCCTTTTACAATCCGGAAACGCCGGGGTATTCCCACGATCCGGAAAAGGCCCGGAAAATTATGACGTCATTGGGGTACATAAAAAATCCGACGGGGTTCTACGAAAAGAACGGTAAGCAATTGAAATTGCAGCTGCTGGTGTCCAACATCTCCAGTGCAGGAGAATCCGTGGCAGACCGGGATGGTGAAGTTTTGAAAAAGCAGTTCGAAAAGGTCGGCATTCAGGTCGATCTGGTCAATATGGAGCAGGCCACGGCTGATGCTAAAGTCAGGAAATGGGCCTTTGATCTGGCCGTTACGGGTCACGGAGGGCTTCTGGGAGACGCCATAATCCTTGAACGTATGATCAGCCCCAGGGTGGCCGGATCGGTCAATTCGGCCCGATATGGCGCCAACCGCGAACTGCTGGAACTGCTGGATGCGCAGATGACTGAAATGGATGTGCACAAGCGCAAGGTTTTGGTATTCAAAATACAGGAAATTTATGCCGATGAACTGCCGGCCATTTCACTCTACTACCCGGTCTCCATGACGGCGTATAACCCCAAGAAAGGGATTAAGTGGTACTACACCCAAGGGGGGATTGCAGTGGGGATTCCCATCGCACAAAACAAAATGTCGTTGATAAAAAGATAGTTTTCAGTGGTCAGGGGGGAGTGGCCAGTGATCAGTTGTTCGTCATTCGTCACTTTTTTTAAAAGGGGCTAAATGATCCGCAATGCACATAAATTAACCCGCAATGACCTGGGACTTGTGATTACTTTCCTGATTGCGGCCTCGGTCATGACATGGCTCAGCTATTCTCTGCCGCGTTTTCTGCCTGGGGATTTTGTGACGGCCACCTATGGGTCGTCGCAGGTTACGCTGACTGCCGAGCAGGAGGCGGCATTACGGGATTACTATGGGGAAAATGAGGGCTTTGGAAATTATCTGTTACGGCTGGTGCACCTTGACTGGGGGTATTCCTATGGTTTTCAAACCCCCGTGTCGGCCTTGTTCTTCAGCGCCCTGCCATGGACGATTCTGTTGATGGGATCGGCCCATTTGATTTCCATGGTGATCGGTTTTGTGGCAGGGGTGGAAGCCGCCTGGCGTCGTAACAGACCCTTTGAAAAGGGATTGGTGGGCGGCATGACCGTGCTTGAAGGCATCCCGGAAATCTGCACCGGGGTAATCCTCCTGTTTGTTTTCGCCCTTCAGCTTCAGTGGTTTCCCGCGGCGGGAGCAGAGACGGCATACGGAGAAAAGGTTTTTCTGGCCCATGTGCTGGATGTGGTGCATCATTTGACACTGCCCCTTTGTACATTGGTACTGGCCTATTTCCCGGGCAATTTTCTGCTCACGCGAAACAGCATGATGATGGTGATTATGGCCGACTACGTCAATACGGCCAGGGCCAAGGGTTTACCGCCGCTGCGTATTCGATACGTGCATGCTGCGCGAAATGCCCTGATCCCAGTGGTCACGCGGTTCGGGATGCGGCTGGCGTTTATGATTACAGGTGCCCTGGTGGTGGAAAAGATCAACGCTTACCCCGGCGTGGGCACCCTTTTGTACAATGCCATCGCAGCACGGGATCTGCCGGTGATTCAGGTCGTGGTGCTCATGAGTTCCCTGCTCATCCTAGCCATATTTTTCGCTTTGGAATTTGCATACCGTTTGATTGATCCAAGGATTCACCATGCACGTTAATTTTCACGCCACACTCCGCCGGGACCCCTGGTTTTTGTCCGGTGTCACCCTGAGTGCCTTATTTCTAATCCTTGCCCTGTTAGGTCCGTTTCTGGCCCCCTTCAGCCCCTGGAACATGGATTTCATCCCTTTATCACCCCCTTCCGCGACTCATCTTCTGGGCGTTAACGACGGCGGGCAGGATATTTTTTCCGAATTGCTTTACGCCATTCGCAATACCTTTGTTTTTGGAGTGATCAGTGCCTCTACCGCTTTGTTCCTGGGGGTGTTGCTGGGGGCGGTGGCCGGATGGTTCGGAGGGGTGGTGGATCTGATCCTGATGCGTTTGGCCGATGTGCTTCTGGCCATACCCGCCATTATGATTCTAATTCTCGTAGCAGCGCTTTTTCGCCCGTCACCGGTTTTCCTCGCCCTGATTCTCTCAGGACTCATGTGGCCGACCATCAGCAAAACCATTCGGGCCCAGACCCTGAACCTGAAACAAAGTCTTCATGTTCGCGCCGCCCGCCAGATGGGCGGCGGCAGCGGGTATATCATCGCTAAGCATCTTATTCCGGAGATGTTTCCCCTGTACCTCATCGGCTTTGCGGCGAAAGCCCGTATGGCCATGTTCATGGAAGCTTCCCTCGCTTTTCTGGGCCTGCTGGATCCCAGCCGGAAATCCCTGGGAATGATGATTAGCTACGCCCTTCAATTCTATTACATGGACATCTGGTGGCACTGGCTTTTTCCCCCCATCATCTGTTTATCCCTGATGATCATGATGGTCACATTTCTGGCCATCAGCTTAGAAAAGGTGCTGGATCCGCGTTTAAAGGAAAGCATGCCCGGGAGGCGCTTATGAGTTTGAAGATCAAGGATTTCAGCGTCGTATACCGGGACGGGGATCACAGCATTCAGGCGGTTGAGGAGGCAACCATTTCTGTCGAACGGGGGCGGTGCCTGGCGCTGGTGGGGGAATCGGGTTCGGGCAAGACAACGCTGGGAAAGGCTTGCCTGGGGCTTTTGCCCGGTAACGCCCAAACAGCGGGCCGGATATTTCTAAATGATCGGGAAATTGATTTTTCAAATGAAACTCTCCTTAACCAATTGCGCTGGCAGAGAATCTCAATGGTTTTTCAAAACGGCGCTGAAACTCTGAACCCTGCCTACCGGATCATCGACCAGGTGGCCGAACCGCTTGTGGAAAAGGGGGGTGAAAATAGAAAATCGGCTTTAAAACGGGCTTCCGCGGCACTATTCGATATGGGTCTACCCGAAGCATGCCACAGGCGTTACCCGCACCAGCTGAGTGGCGGACAGGTCCAGAGAGGCCTTCTGGCCATGGCCGTGATTCTGGAGCCTGACATTTTGATCCTGGATGAACCCACCTCTGCCCTGGATGCGCTAAACAAGAGCTTTGTGGTGGAAATTATTCAGCGTTACAAAGAGCGGGGCAAGGGCATCCTTTTGATCACCCACGATCTGGAGTTTGCCGTGCGCCACGGCGATGAAATGGCGGTGCTCTACCTGGGGCAGGTGATGGAAACACTGCCGGCGGGGGAAATGCTTTCAAACCCCATTCACCCCTACACCATGGCCTTGGGTCGGTCATATCCCACAATGGGGACCGCCAGAGACCTGGGTGGCATTCGCGGTGACGCATTTTACCGTCTGGTACACCAGCATGGCCGACGGGACGAAGCCCAATATCACCACTCCCACATCCAAATCCCCGAATCCGCCCACGCAAACGGACACGCGCCGCCGACGGGATGCCTGTTCCAGGGCCGGTGTACCCAGGCCATCGAAGCGTGCAAAACCGGGTATGTAAATTTTGAAGCGGTTCAAAATCACCAGGTTCGCTGCCTTCGTCGCGGCATTGTCTCTGCACTGTCCCTTAAAGGGGTTAGCAAGAAATATGGCAACAATACAGCCCTCAATGGCACCGATCTGGAATTGAAAGCGGGAGAACTGTTGTCGCTGGTAGGTGAGACCGGATCGGGAAAGACCACCCTGGCCATGATTGCAGGTGGGGTCATGGCTCAGGACCATGGGTTTCGAACATTTGAAGACCGTGATATGGATGAATGGCTGAAAAATGATATGGGAACCATTGCCCGACGGATCGGCGTGGTATATCAAAATCCCGCGGAATCCATCAGCCACCGGTTTACGTGTATGACGCTGTGGCCGAACCCCTAAACATTCATGGCGTTGGAAGTGACAAAGCCCAAAGGCTGAAAATGGTCAAATCCGCTCTGAAGGATGTCCATCTCTCCACCGATGATGCTTTCCTGAAGCGTTATCCCCACGAACTGAACATGGGGGCCCTCCAGCGGGTTTGTATTGCCCGGGCCCTGGTTCTTTCCCCCTCTTTTCTCATTGCCGATGAGCCCACCAGCGCCCTGGACCCCAGCGTTCAGGCAAAGGTGCTGAAAATGTTGCTTGACCTTCAGACGGAAAGAGGCCTTACCATGCTATTTGTCAGTCATGACATCGCCCTGGCCCGAAAAATCAGCGACCGCATGGGGATTATGCTGTCGGGGCATTTGGTGGAACTGGGACGGGCTTCCCTAATCCTTTCAAAGCCCGCGCACCCCTATACCAAAATGTTGTTGGAGAGTGCCGAAGGGATCCGGCAGGAGGGGCGGAAGATGCTGCCCGACGAGGTCGCGTCGAAGGGTTGTCCATATTTTCCCAGGTGTCCCCAGGGAAGGGATATCTGCATGGAAAAGCCTCCCACCCTTCGTGAAGGGGGGCACCGGTGGGTTTCCTGCCACTTGGTTTCAGAATAATTTCACTTGTAAAAAGGGGGAACTCCCGCCTATCCCGATTCCGATGGGGCCGTGAGAAATTGTCTAATTGAATTTTCTGGCCGGCAAGAATGCCAGGATGACTTCTCGTGTTGCACGAACGCCTTCTTTGGTTCGTTCTAAGAGGCCCATCTTTATCAATTTATTGACATCTCGAGCCATGGTTTTTCTGGTTTTGTTAGCATAGGCTACGGCCATGCGCATGCTTATTTCAGGTATTTTGGAGATACGTATTGAGTCATCGGTTGTCAATGAAAGGTCTAATGCCAAATGCCTTTGGCGAACAGCGGCTTCGGATGTTTGATCTTTGAACATTTCATGAACGTAATTTCGCCATACAATATCCCATTGCTGATGACGTATCATATCTAGCTGTTCCTTCAGTTGATCAACAAAACCGTTTGAAGCGTATTTTACAAAATCTGAAACATTCCTATCGCTTTTGGTGGTTTTGTCCAATTGTCTATAATATTCAGTGCGCGTCTGATTGTAGAAATTGCTCAGCAAATGGGCGGCTGGCGTTGGAATACCAGCTTCCAACAAAATTTGAAATTCGATTAGTCTGGCTGTCCTGCCATTTCCATCACCAAAAGGATGGATCCAAACAAAGTAGACGTGGGCGATGATGGCTTTTATGATACCGAAAGTTATTCTGTTGTCTTCAGGAACATGGAACTTATTCAACCATGAACATAATTCTTGAAGAAGGTATTCGCAGTCCTCTGCCGGTGCAGCGCGGTAGCCACCGACACCAACAGAATAGTTTCTCACTTGACCCGGAACGACTGATTCACCCAGAGACAGTCCTTGCAATACAAGTTTGTTATAATTCTTGATGTTATCGACTGAGATCTCGTCCTTATCAAGAAACAAGATCTCATTCGCGATTTTGTCGCATGCTGCAATAATGTTATCGATTTCTTTTGCTAGATATTCTTTCGAAGGCGGGAGTCTTAATTTCCCCTCAATGTGTTTTATGACTTCAGATTCACTAAGCGTGTTCCCTTCTATGGCTGTCGTTGCTAAAACACCTTTGGCCAAATACACGGTGTGTAGTTGTTGTGCAACGGAAGGCCTGAGAGGGACCCCCGAAATATGTTCACATTTGGACTGTGCTTCCCCCAAGGAGATCCATGTTGCATAATCGATCAGCCTTAGATCGATTTGGAATGTTAACCACGGGTGTGTCTTTTCATATGTCCTCATTTAGATCCCTATAATAATTATAAAATAAATTTAAAATCAATAATTTACAGATTTATAATAAATATTTGTCCTACTTTATGTCCGCCAAAAAGGAATGTCAATAATTAAACATTTTCCCAACTGTTGGATTATAGGGTGTCCTCTTGGCCAAAGCCCTGACAACTTCTGGTTTAGTACCCATCCACAAGTTCTTAAAAAAACAATATTTGATATTTTTCTTGCATATGTTATAGCAGATGTTATGTCTGAAAATTGAAGTTCGAACCAAAGGAGAGAAGGTGAAGTTATGATCACAGAGCCTGAAAAATTCTCAGAAATAGTCAGAGAGGTGCGGAAAAAGCTTGAAATTAGCCAGGAAGACCTCGCACACGCTTTGGGAGTCAGCTTCGCAACTGTGAACCGCTGGGAGAACGCAAAAACCTCACCTTCCAAGTTAGCTCGAACGCAATTTAATTTGTTTTGTGAAGATATGAAAAAGAAGGGACAGCTCAATGACTGATCTTTCCACGAATCTTTCAATCAAAACATGGCCTGAGGGGGAACGTCCCCGTGAAAAATTGATTCGGTATGGTGCGGAATCACTTACCGATGCTGAGCTGCTTGCAATTTTGCTTCGAGTGGGCAGGGCAGGCTCATCTGCAATAGACATGGGACGACACCTCATTGACAAGCTGAATGGAATTTGCGGCATTGATCGAGCGCATGTTGAAGATCTTCTTAAATTCAAGGGCTTGGGGCTTGCCAAAACAGCTCAGCTTAAAGCGGCCATCGAAATTGGAAAGCGTGTTCGAAGGCAGATCTAAAGGACGCCGGTGCCATCATCGATGGAGGTGATTTATGACAGGATTCAACCCCAAATTCACCATAACCAACCGCATGACATCAGCCATCACCCAGATTGAACGGACTCGGGGATTTCTGGAGGCTGCGAGGCTATCCGACGATTGGGTTCGAGAAATGGGAAACCAGGCACTCATTAAAGAGGCTCATCATACAACCCATATCGAAGGGACAAGGTTGACGCTGGATCAGGCCCAACGCTTGTGGAAAGGCGAAACTGTACCCGAGGCCGACCCGGATGATATCCGCGAGCTGTTAAATTACCGGTCAGCCTTTGAGTTTGTTTCCGAATGCCTGGACAGTGGAGACCCCATCTCTGAAGGAATGATCCGTGAAATCCACCGAAAGCTGGTTGAGGGTGTTCGTGGTGGAAAAGCCGCACCCGGAGAGTATCGGCGCATTCAAAATTATGTGGCCAATTCAGTAACTGGAGAAGTGATTTACATTCCTCCATCTGCTTTTGAGATTCCCATCATGATGTCTGAAATGGTGAAATGGCTTAATTCGGATCTTGAGATCCATCCGGTTTTAATCAGTGGGATTGCCCAATTTCAACTGGTTCATATTCACCCGTTCCTTGACGGTAATGGACGGACGTCAAGACTGTTGTCAACCCTATGCCTTTACAAGGCCGGATATGATTTCAAGCGTCTGTTCACCATAAGTGAATATTATGATCGCGACAGACCCACTTTCTACAAAACCATCCAAAGCGTTCGCGAAAACGACATGGATATGAGCGGATGGCTGGAATACTTCATTGCCGGTCTTCAAGCTCAGATGGCTGAGGTTAAGGAACGCGGGGAGCAGGTGATTCGACGGGACGTCTTAACACAGAAACACAACCTGAATAAAAGACAAACAAAAGCTATTGAATACCTTCTTCAGTATGGCAGATTGGCCATCCAGGATTATGAGGTGCTATGCCCAGAGGTCAGCCGACGCAGTTTGCAGCGTGACATTAAAGTAATGATTGAAAAAGAATTGCTCACTGCTGAGGGTGCAACAAATCAGTTGGTCTATCTTTTAAGGATTTGAACTTGGGACATCTTAAGCCAAAAACTTGTGACAAACTCATGACAAGGCTTGTGACATCGATATAAATGGGAGAAAAATCATGAATCTTCTTGCCATTAACGGAAGCCCCCGAAAGGGAAAATCCACCGATCTGCTCATGGATAAGGCCATTGAAGGTGTCATTTCCGAAATCCCGGATTGCCAAGTCAAAAAAATTCATCTGATCGAACATGATATTCAGTTTTGCAGGAATTGCCTGGCTTGCAGGGACAGCAAGACAACCGAACCGGTCGCCAAATGTATCATTCGGGACGGTATGGACCCCATAAAGGAAGATCTCCTTCAGTCGGACTTGCTCATATTCGGTACGCCGGTGCATATGGGCTATGTGACGGGGGTTATGATGACCTTTCTGGAGAGAATTTGCTGGACCTTTGCAAAACCTGAAAAAAGAGCCTTAACCATTCGCGGTTGTCCGCTCCCCAGATCCGACAAGACCCGTAGAGGGATTATCATCGTCACATCCAGTATCGTCCCGCCCATATACAGAATGTTTTGCGATTGGGCCACCAATCAGATCAAGGGGGTATTCAGGGATTCCCTAAACGGCAAAATAGTGGGAGACCTGTACGCCGGCGACATCGAGAACCGGGGCGTTGAACGGTACTATGATAAGGCCTTTCGCCTTGGCAAGAAGCTTTCGTAACCGGAAAATCCATTTTGCCGGCGGCATCCTGCAATTCCCGATCTCTCCCCCTTGGGAAAGGAAGGCCGCGCCTCCTGATCAGGAGACGGGCAGTCTGTCCTGAACGTATTGGGCGATGCGGTTAAGGGTCGTAAGGCTGATGTAGTCGTCCTCATCGATGCGGATGCCGTACTCGTCCTGAAGCACGAGCGCTACCGTGGCCAGATCCATGCTGTCGATACCCACCTCGTCCACCAGGTCGATTTCAGGATCAAATGTTTCAGGGGTCACATCNTCCAGNTTCAGTTCGTCGATCATAATTTTTGCAATATGGACGGTGATGTCCTTTAAATCTTTTTTCACCTTGCNTCCTCCTTCATATTCGCTGTGTAAGGANCTTNNACAAAAAGTACGCCATTGCANGCCAGTTCATTTTCAACCAGGATGCGAAAGGCATAAGACCCNTCATTTGCTTTTCTTGCCGTTGCAATAATTTTGAGTTTTTCGCCGGGCCGTATCACCCGTTTGAAACGGACTNTTCTGAATCCCGCCGCTGAAATATTTCGTTTGTGTGCCAGTCGGATTGTATCCACGGCCATTTCCAGCTGCGCAATTCCCGGAAGTATGGGATCTTCGGGAAAATGTCCGTCAAACCAAGGAGAATCGGCCGGCACTTCAGCATCTAAAATTATTTCTTCAGAATCGTGGGCCTCCAGAGCCAGTACGGAATACCATTTCATAGCGTTATCGAATCAAATGCTCCCACAGTGGTCCCGTGTGGCCCCGCTCATACAAACGGGCTACAATTGCTGCTGATTTTTCACCGCCCGAACCCACAATCCAGTTGGGGCGCCCCTGGGCATGTTTTTCAAGCCGCGCAAGGATTTCGGCCTGTGGAATTTCTTGAGACGCATAGAAGCAGGGCTCAAGAAGGGGGGTTAAATTCGAAATCTGGCCTTCCGCCACAGCCATATCATAAAGACCCGTGTTCGGATAGATTCGCATAGCCGTGAAAAAAAAGAAGACACTGCGGCCCAGCTGTTCAATCCGGTTCAGGGTTTCATCAAGGGTCTTTTCGTTTTCGCCGGGGCCACCCAGCAGGAAAAAATGGGACACGTATAAGCCGCCGTCAAGGGCGGTTTTGTGCGCTTCAAATACATCTTTTGTTCGAAATGGCTTTCCATACTTCTTGAGCACGGCATCGCACATGGATTCCGTGCCGAATTCCGCATGTGTGAGGCCCGCCCGGGCCATCAGTTCAAAATACCCTTTTGGCGGTTTCACGGGGGCGAAAAAAGCACCCCAGGGAATCTTGAGCCCGGCCGCAATAAAGGCCTCCGCCACCGCCATGGAGTGCATGGGATGGGAATTGAATACGGAATCCGTTACAAAAAAATATTTTGCTCCTGCCGTCTGAAGCCGCAATGCGTCTTCCGCCACCGCTTCCGGTGAGACGAATCTCAGCTTTCTCCCTTCAATGTGGGGGTAGGTGCAATAGATGCAACGAAAAGGGCATCCCCGCTTGGTCTGAAGGTTCAGCATCCCGCCATTCTCGAGATAATACTGCAGATGGGGGCTTTTGAGCAAATGATTTCGGCCAAACCGGCCCGCCAGCGGGGGCGGGATTTTTTGCGGGTCTTCACGGGTAAAGACCCCGGGAATGCCGCGGATAGGCGCCTTTTTTGCCATTGCGCGTAGCACATCCGCCAGGCGTTCTCCTTCGCCCACAATTCCATAATCAGCTTTCAGGACATCCATCATCTCTTGAGGAAACAGGGTAAAACCGCTGCCGCCCAGCACCAGGGTCGCTTTTGTATTTTTTCGAATCACCTTGGCGACGCGCCGGTATTCCGCCACAAAACTTCGCTGGTCCGTTTGATCGGTGTTATCGATATTCCGTAAGGAGATGCCCACCACATCCGGAGCAAACGAATCGATGATCCGGCTCAGTTGTTCAATGTCCCCAATGGCGTTGATGTCCGCAATCTTGACATCATGATCCGCCCAAAGCGCATCTGCCACGTGATCAAGGCCCAATGGGTAGACCGGATAGGGGGTTGTGAGGGTATTGGCCGAAACCAGAAGGATTTTCAACGCACGACCTCTTTCTGATGAACGGCTACGGCCGTTATAAATTTACCCAGACCCAGCAGGAGAATTCCCTTTCCCTTCAAATCAAACATCTCTTTTTGAGTCAGTTCGCAAGATATTTTACCCGATTTTAGGAGCGCTACTGCTAATACCGCTGCAACCGCCGATGCTGAGGCAAATTCACCTACATAACGGCGGTAATCAATAACCGGCCCGTTAAATCCGGTTATTTGAATGAACGAATTCAGCTGTTTCTGGCCCATGATACTGGATTCAGCAGGCAGGCCGGCAAGAACGGTGCCGAAATCAAGTTTGATTCTTTCAGCGCCTCCCAGACAACTCACGAGGGATGAAACCACATGGGGGTTTTCATGGGGGTTTTCATAAAAGAGAAATTTTATCCTCGGGCCGGAACCTGTCCCGGCACTCCGAACCATCAATGCCCCTCCGCCGTCGGAAGGGGTATCGGTTTGAGCAACAGACCCATTAAAAAGTTTGGAGAGCACCGGATGAAATTCATCGGCCCCCATCACCAAAACCGGTTTGTCATCGTCTGTTGCCAGAAGCTGGGCCGACATCAATGCCTGTTCAAAGGAGTAATCCCCACCGGTGGTGGTGATGTTGGGTCCTTTGGCCTTAACTTTTATGGCAATTCGGCCTGCGGTGGCATTGTGAACCGAGCCCATGAAATCCGTGGGGCTGGAAAACCGTTCATCTGTTTTGTAGAGTTCCTCTAGAAAATCATGGGTCTCCGAAAGGGCTCCCCAACCGGTTCCAAAAAAGATGGACCCAGGTTCATTCTCTTCATGGGCATCTTTCATAGCGGCACCGGCCAGTGACACCCCCATTCGTGACAGCCGCTTGAGACGTCTGACTGCCCTGGGAGAAAGGGCCTGGGAGATCTCTTGATCAGAAAGCAACCCCTGGCACGTCTGGCCGCCCAAAAAGGCCTTTAGCGTCTGGCTCGTATTTCCTGCACCCGTTATACAGGCAATGCCTGCCACCTCCAGCTGCGCGGGTGGTATGAATGCGGGAACCTTTTCGTTTCTTGACCTTCCGATAACCAGACTCGCATTGCTGCCGCCAAAACCAAAAGCGTTTGAGAGAACCGTTCGGATGGGCGCACGGGTCGACTTTTTCAGCGGGTTCATGTTTAGTTGAGGGTCGGGTATGCGACACCCCACACTGGCCGGCGCAGTTCCTTCTTTAACGCATTTGGCTGAAACAACCGCCTCAATGGCCCCTGCCGCGGAAAGGCTGTGTCCAAAGGCCCCCTTTACCGAAGAAACGAGCGGTTTTTCCTCGGGAAACAGCCGATTAAAGGCTTTTGCTTCCGCCAGGTCGTTGTCAATGGTGCCGGTGCCATGGAGATTGACATAATCAATATCCCCCGGATTTAAACCTCCATCTTTCAGAGCGCGTGCCATGGCGGAAAGCGCACCACTCCCTTCGGGATCCGGAGAAGCGGGGTGGAATGCGTCGCATGTGAGACCCGCGCCAAGGACCTCGATGGCTTCGGGGTCCATTGGACCGCTGTTTCCCTCAAGCAGCAGCATCGCGGCTCCCTCGGAAACCGTGAGCCCTTTGCGGTCCCGGTCAAGCGGGTGAGACCCTTGGGGATCAATCAACTGCAGGGAATGAAAGCCAAAATAGGTGAGGCGGCACAACGATTCGGCGCCGCCCGCCAGAATTTTTTCATATTTGCCGGTTCTTAGCAGTAGCAACGCCAGTGCGATGGCTGTGGCTCCCGATGAACAGGCGGTGGATACCGTGATCACAGGGCCTTTGCAGTTTAGTTCCAACGCCAGGTATTCAGCCACAGACCCTGTACCGTGGCAGGCGTAGCGTGAAGGGTCCGTTTCCTTTTCTTTTAAAAGCGCTTCCGTCCGGCTCATCCCGCCTGTCGTACTTCCCATGACAATGGCATCGACAGGACCTACGGTGTTTTCTAAGGCTTCCTTTGCCGCCATCAAAGCCAACTGGTGTGTTCTCGGCGGTCCTTCGGGTGAAAAGGGTTCGGTGACTTCTCCTACGGGAAAGAACAGATCATCCGCTGTGGGAAAAAAGGTGAGCGCGCCTATACCGGTTTTGCCCTTTATAAGGGCATCCCAATTCCGGTCCACACCTTTGCTCAGAGGCGTAATGAGCCCCATGCCGGTAATTAGAACGCGAATGCTCGTCAAGAGATTTCCTTTGGCGTTTTTTCCGCAATATACCCGGCAAGTGTCTTCAAATTGGCGAAAACACGGGCGCCCAGCTCTTTGTTGTCTATTTTGACGGCGTAGTCCTTTTCAATCATAATCACCAATTCCAGCACATCAATGGAGTCCAGTCCCAACTCGCCGCCTACCAGCTGATCTTCTTCCCCCATATCCTCCGGCGTGACATCTTCGAGTTTCAAGGTGTCGATTATTTTAGTTCGCAGTTCATCGATTAGGTTCTTCATATATGTTTCCCGCAAAAAGGCCGTCTTTCGGCCAAAATATTAAAAGATCGGATTGCCACTTTACAGAAGCGACAAAGTGTCGTAAAAATTCTTTAAATTATCACGATCACCTGTTCCGGTCAACGTCAATTTGAAAAGCTCTAAACATTATAATTTCAATAGGTTGAGAGAGTAAATGATGACAATTGGTGATGTGGAGAGCCTGATTCCCCACCGGAATCGCATGAAACTGATCGACGAAATTATGGTTGTTGATGAGAAAACAGCCGTAACGGCATCCGTGGTAACCGAAACATGGCCAATGGTTGAAGGAGTTCCGCAAATTGTATTGTCCTGGTGGAACTGGTGGCCCAGACGGCGGGGGTGTGCATTGGTTGGAAGGAATTTCAGACAAAAGGGAATAATCAGGGTGGAACCGGATGGATCGTGGGGGTCAAAGAAGCGGTTTTTCACTGCGATGAACTTCCCCTGAACAGCCGTATCATTACCGAGTCAAGGAGAGTGTTCCAGGTGGAGCTCTACAGTGAGATAACCGGTACAGCGCGAATGGGGGATGAAATTCTTGCGGAAATAAAACTGCAGGTGGTGCAATCCGATTCAAACCAAGGGGAGAGCTTGGAATCATGAAAAAGACTGAGAACCCCGTGGCCGTGGTGACCGGGGGGAGCCGGGGGATCGGGCGTGCCATTTGCCGGGAACTGGCTGGGAACGGCTACCGGGTGGTGATCAATTACCATTCGAACAGACAGGCCGCCGAGGAGACCTTGAAGATGGTTCGGGAGCAGGGAGGCGAGGGCGAGATCAACCGTTTTGATGTGGGCGATGCCGAAGAAGCGAAAGACGCGATCGGCCATATCATCGACCGATATGGCCACATTCGTGTCCTTATCAACAATGCGGGCATCACCGCCGACGGCCTCTTCGTGTTTATGACGGAAGATGAATGGGACAATGTTATCAATACCCATCTTAAGGGCTTTTTCAATGTCACACGACCCATTCTCGAAAATATGGTGTCCCATAAAGAGGGCAATATCGTCAGCATATCGTCCCTTTCAGGCATTGTGGGACATCGGGGGCAGGCCAACTATTCGGCAGCCAAAGCAGGGCTTATCGGGGCCAGCCGAGCCATCGCCTCGGAAGTGGCGCGACTGGGGGTGAGGGTTAATGTGGTGGCGCCGGGTTTGATTCAGACCGAAATGATTGAAGACATTCCAAAAGGACAGATTAAAGGACTGATTCCCATGGCCCGCGTGGGTCGACCGGAAGAGGTGGCCACCGTTGTGCGCTTCCTCTGCTCTGACGATGCGTCTTATATGACCGGCCAGGTGATTTCCGTCAATGGGGGAATGATTTGAAATGAGAAGGTATGGGAAAATGCGAATTCCCGGGTCAAAATGGCTGATGGTGGGGCTGATTTTTTTGATCTTTGTTTCCTCAGCTTGGGCCGATGACTGGGACCGGATTCGAAAAGAAGCGGGTGACATACAAACCATCAACGCGCAGTTTGTTCAGGAAAAACATCTGGAAATTCTGATCAAACCCTTGATGTCTAAAGGGGCATTTTATTTCCGGGCCCCGGGTTCCCTGAGGTGGGAATATTATTCTCCCATAAAGAGCATCCTGCTCATGCACGACGGAAGGGTCCGCCGTTTTATCGGCAGTGAAAACGGGTTTAAGGAAGATGCCAGTCCGGGACTTCAAGCCATGGAAATGGTGCTTCAGGAGATAACCCTCTGGCTAAAGGGGGAGTTTTCGGAAAACCCCAATTATAAATCTTCTCTTGAAGGGGATCACAAGATTGTGATGGTGCCTGTTAACAAAGCATTTTCAAAAATCATACAAAAAATTGAAATTCTGCTTTCAGATCAACCGGGCGTAATTGATACGGTTACCATATATGAAGGAAAAACCTCCTTTACGAAGATTCGCTTCATGAATGTCAAAATCAATCAAGGGCTGGTGGATGCCCTTTTTGAATCGATTCCATAGTTCTGCCCGTCATTCCGGCGAAAGCCGGAATCCAGAAAAAAGGTTTTGGCCTGTGAATAAGCAGCCCGCTGTATACATTTTGGCAAGCAAAAGAAACGGTACTTTGTACACAGGCGTTACCTCGGACNTCACGAAGCGGGTATGGGAACATAAGAACAATATGGTGGAGGGCTTCACAAAGCGATACTCAATCCACAGGTTGGTTTGGTATGAACTTCATGAGAGCATGGAAGCTGCAATTTTGAAGGAAAAGCGGATAAAGGAGTGGAAACGAAAGTGGAAGCTTCAATTGATTGAAAGTGATAATTTTAATTGGGAGGATTTATACGATAATATCGCATGACTGGATTCCGGCTTTCGCCGGAATGACGAGCAGGAACAGGGGGAAGATGGAATTTAATCCTCTCTTGCGAGCTATCTGAATGCAAAGATAAAAGTATATTGTGGATGAACCATATTTGCGCTGTCATTCCGGCGAAAGCCGGAATCCAGAGTTACCAAGCNCTTAANGCAGCACTGGACCCCGTTTTTCAACGGGGTGACGACTTTTTACGAGANAGCCAATGATATTGACTTCAGGCTTCCAAGATTAAGAAATATGGCATTAGAATGACAGGATATAGGACTCGAAATTNGATTTTATCCCTTTTGGGATTCGTGCTTTTGATGTCCTGCGCCGGTCTCCCCNAACTGAAACCGGCAGATTCCGCCACGATTTCAAAAACCATTTCAGCCTGCGAAAACGCCTTTCCTCAAGGAAAGTGGCAGTTTGCCCACGTCATTGCAGCAACACTGCCTGGAGGGCGGGAAGCGCAACTGGTCGGTGTCACCGAGTTGTCCTCCAATTCACAAAAAATTCATGCGGTCATGATGACCATTGAAGGCCTGGTGCTTTTTGATGGTCTTTTTGACGGCAGATTGACCATCAACCGGGGCATTGCGCCCTTTGATTCCAAGCAATTCGCTGGGGGATTAATGGAAGACATCCGGTTGATTTTTTTTAAACCCACCGGCGAACCCATCGATGGGGGACTAACCGAAGATGGTTTCCAGGTCTGTCGCTACCGGGTTTCAGAAGATGCGGTGGTCGATGTAATGATTCGCTCAGAAGGCAAACTGGAAATTCGAAAATACAGAAATGGAAGATTGACTCGCAAGGTCGTTTCCGGAGCAGACCCCGTTTCCGAAAAAATAGCTTTTACGGCATACGAACCGGCCAGCTATCGACTCAATCTGCGACTGATCAGTGCCGAACAGACAAAGGATTGACAGGATTTTTTAATGAAATTTAAACTGATCTACCCCAAATGGGCCAAACTTGAGAAGCAGACGGAGTTTCATCTGCCTCCCCACGGCCCCGTTGTTTTCGCGGCAGCCCTTCCCGATTATGTGCAGGTGGATTTTGTTGATGAAAACCTCCAGGAGATTCAATTTGATGACCCGGTGGATTTCGTGGGAATCTCCATGATGTTGACCATTCAGGTCAAAAGGGGATGGGAGATTGCCGATATCTACCGAAAAAAGGGTGTCAAGGTCATATTCGGAGGTATCGCCGCCATGCTGCATGCCGAGGAAACAATGGCACACGGCGATGCGGTTTTCCTGGGTGAAGCGGAAGGGCGCATGGAAAAGGTTTTTGAGGATTTTTCCAATGGACAACTGCAGCCCGTCTACGATTACCTCAACGATCGTCCTCCCATTGAAATGGTGGGCACCGCGCGGCGCGATATATTAAATCGGACCCTCTACAACTATCGGGGGGTTCAGATGGTGGATCTGGTTCATGCCTCCCGGGGATGCCGTTTTCATTGCTACCCTTGTGCGGTGGCATACCTGGGAGGGCAGGTGTTTCGGCCTCGTCCCATCGACAAGGCCATCGCTGAAATGGGAAGCATCGATAACAACCGCCTGTTTATTGTGGATAACTCCCTGGCGCAAAACACGCAATGGGAAATGGATCTGTTTCGGGAAATGATCCCCCTTAAAAAAAACTGGTGCAGCCACCCCATCGAGGACAAACCCGAAGTGCTGGATCTGGCGGCTCAAGCCGGGGCCTGGTATGTGTACCAGGCCGTATTTGATACGTCCGACTACATCAGGGAGCGGATCAAACGGTATCACGAGCATGATATTTTGGTGGAAGGCACAATTTTGCTGGGCCTGGATCATCACACGGAAGATTATATTCGAAAACTCGTTGATTTTCTGTTGGAGATTGATTTGGATCTGGCCGAATTCACCATCCTCACGCCGTTTCCCCACACGAAGGCCTTTGAGGATTTGGACAGGCAGAACCGGATTCTTTCCCTGAACTGGAATGATTATTCGGCGGATCGGGTCGTCTACCAGCCGAAGCACATGTCGCCCGAGCGATTGCAGGAATTGTTTTACGATGCCTGGGACACTTTTTATGGGGATGAAAGCCAGCAGATGAAAATGTTCAGACTGCTTCAAAAAGTGGTTGAACGGGAAAAGCGCGACAATACCTTCAGGCCTCGAAACCGTAAGCTGGCAAAACAGGCTTTTGGCAGGCGTTCCCTTTAGCATTCAAAGCCTGGATGATGCCACCGGCTTATGATCACCGGCAAAACGGTGGACATGTATCACATGGTCCCCTGTCAAAAGGGTTTTTAACCAAAATGGAGCAGGAAGTGAAGGGGGTTGGCGTCGAGACCCTGGATAAGTGCTTGGACCATTACCAGCGCTTCTCCATTTGCGGGGAACGGTTTGGAGAGATTCTGGAACGGGAACCCTACTGATTCACGCTTTCCTCGGAAGGCAGAAAGCTTTTGGACTTTCGAACCAGATAGATGGCGATGGCCAAAATGAGCACCGTAAGGGAGAGGAGGCCGATTTCCACCATGTCCTGACGGAAAGTGAGGGTTGCGCCTACTTTTCCGGCCGTTCCCGACACCACTGCCGTCAGCACCAGGATGCGGCGTACAGAGGCGATAATGCCCACCACAAGGATCGGTTCCACCTGAAGCACGCCGACTTTCAGGAAGGCGACCGTGGTGTAAACCACCTGGGCGATCATGAGTGTCAGCAGGGCCTGGCCGAAAAGCTGGATGGTCGCCGTTGCAAATTCTCCCTTGAAATAGAGGGGAGCGCCTTTCATGATAATAAAGACGAGAAAAATGATGGCCACGATGACCAGCAGTGCGCCCACGGCCCAGTAGATTCCTCTTTCCGCTCGTTCGGCCCAGTACAGGGCATTCTTTTTCATCGGCCTTTTCCCCTTTTTCTTTAGAAGCGTATCGGTCTTACAAAGGCATCCTTGCCCGCATAGACGGCGGCACTTCCCAGATCTTCTTCAATGCGGAGAAGCTGGTTGTATTTCTCGACCCGTTCCCCCCTGGCCGGAGCCCCGGTTTTCAAATGTCCCGTGTCCAGGGCCACGGTCATATCGGCAATAAAACTGTCCACGGTCTCCCCGCTACGGTGTGAGACAAATGCCGCCCAACCGGTCCGTTGGCACATTCTGACGGCCTGTATGGTCTCGGTGAGGGTTCCGATCTGATTCAGCTTGATGAGGGCCGCATTGGCGCAGTCCTCACGAATACCGCGGGAGATGTATTCCACATTGGTCACAAAGAGGTCGTCCCCCACCAGCTCGATTTTATCCCCCAGCCGACTGTTTAAAACCTTCCACCCGTCCCAGTCATCCTCAGCCAGCCCGTCTTCAATGGAAACGATTGGGTAAGCATTCATCAGCTTTTCGTAATAGTCCACCATTTCTTCCGAGGTGCAGGTGCGGTTTTCCGTACGCAAGTTGTAGCGGCCGTCCTCAAAGAATTCACTGGCGGCAGGATCCAGCGCAATCCCCACATCGGCCCCGGGCCTAAGCCCCGCTTTTTCAATCCCCTTGATGATCACCTCCAGGGGTTCCTCATTGGATGAAACGCTGGGGGAAAAACCCCCTTCATCCCCGACGCCAACAGGATGGCCGGACTCCATAAGAACCGCTCGCAGGGCCTGGTAGATCTCACAGGCCCATTGCATGGCTTCACGGAAGCTTTCCGCACCATAGGGACCGATCATATACTCCTGAAAATCCGAACCCTGCCAGCGGGCGTGGGCGCCGCCGTTCATGATGTTCAGCATGGGGACCGGAAGTCGAACCGCCCCCGGTCCGCCCAGGTATTGATACAACGGAAGACCGGCTGCCATGGCCGCGGCCTTTGCAACCGCCAGGGAAACCCCGAGAGTGGCGTTGGCCCCCAGTTTGGCCTTATTGGAAGTGCCGTCCAGTTCCAGCAGTTTTTCATCAATGTCCACTTGCCGGTGGGCACGAAAACCGATTAGCGCGTCGTTGATGATGCCGTTTACATTTCCAACTGCCTTGAGCACGCCCTTTCCCCCGTAACGACTTTTATCGCCGTCGCGCAACTCCAGCGCCTCGCGGGAACCCGTAGAAGCACCAGAGGGAACGCCCGCTCGAGACCGAATTCCGGAAGCCAGCGTGACCTCCACCTCCACAGTAGGATTACCTCGGCTGTCCAGAATCTGGCGGCCCAACACCTTTGTGATTTCCGTCTTTTTTTGTTTGTTCATCTATTTCTCCCTCCACCCTGAAGCCGGCATGTTTAAACCATTGCGCTTTTCATATCGGATTGAATCGCGTATGTTGTCAATGTCCAATCGGATTTTTTTCATACCATTATCAACCTTTTTGTTCAACCTTGGTTTATTGTGTAACACCTTATAAGAGGAGACCGTTATGCGAGCAGTACATGCCGACGGCCCGGAGGCTTCTGAAATGTTAGCCCGGCTGAGAAAGGAAATTGCATGAAAAAGGATTGGAAATATTACCTGGGAATGACCTTGTTCCTGTACAGTTTTTTTCCCCTGAGCATTGTTGCCATACTTCCGTTTCTGGGGATGACCCTGGGGCAGGCCGGCGCTTTTGCCGTGGTCTTTCTGGCTTCCGGTGAAATGGCCTTCTGGTGTGCCGCAGCGCTGCTGGGAAAGGAATTCCTGACAGCGCTCAAGACGCGGATCAAAGCCTGGTTCAAGCGGCCCCACGAGCCAAGACCCATCAGCCGAAACCTTCACCGTTTCGGCATTTCCCTGGTGGTGGTCAGCTTTCTGCCCTATTATGTCATGCTGATCTACCTGCTCTTCTTCTCTCACACGGAATCCGAAATCAATTTTCTGGCCTGGACCCTGGTGGCCGGGGAAGCGTTTTTTATGGCAGGCCTCTTTATCCTGGGGGGCGATTTTTGGGACAGGCTGAAAAACCTCTTTGTGTGGCCCGGGCAGGAAAAGGTTCCCCACTAAAATATATTGTTGACAGAGATGTTTTTTTTCTGCTAATAAATCCATCAAACGTTTGTTTGGTTTTTTTATGATGACAAAAAAAGCAGAAAAGATAACGGAAATTCATGACGTTGTGACCCGGTTGTTCGCCCAGAAAGGGTACCACAACACATCCATGCGAGAGATTGCCAGGGGTCTCGGCATGAACCAGTCCTCTCTCTACCATTATTTTGACAGCAAGGAGGAGATTCTTTACACCCTGATCAACGACGCTATGGATGAGGCGTTGAACACCCTGGAAGAGATCTGCAAGACCGATATTTCGCCCCACGGTAAACTCGACCGGGTTTTAAGTTTTTACACCAATTATTATGCGGGGGATCAGGACCGTCTTCGGTTACTGGTAAACGAGCAGGGCAATCTGGGGGAGGATTACCGCCGTATCCTTATTCAGAAGGAAAGGCGATATGTGCATCTCATTCAGTCCATATTGAAAGCGCTTGCCGATGGCGGCCGTATGAAGCCCATACCCCCCGTGGTGGCCACCTTCGCCTTTTTCGGCATGGTGCATTATACCATCAAATGGTACCGCAAAAACGGTCCCGTAAAATCCAACGAATTGGCGGATTACTTCCTGGAAATTTTTACAAAAGGAATTTTTTTGCAACCCAACTAAGGAGTAGCTATTGATGACTTCTTTTCCAGCGCTTGCCGTTCAGGGAAACGGCGGTATAACGGGTCATGTTTTCATGTGGGTCATCGCCATTGTGGCGCTTACCCTCTTTGTATTCATTCTTCGAAGCCGCGTCGAACTGCTTTTGGCCGGCCAGAAGGATCCCCGTTTTTCAAATTTGAAACAGCGCTTCCGGGATCTGATCGACTACGGATTCATTCAGAAACGCCAGCCGCGGTACCTGTGGGCGGGCGTGATCCATATCATGATCTTCTGGGGGTTTTTGGTGCTGGGATTAAGGTCCATGGATCTGGTGACCGAAGGTCTCGGGATTCCCATCTTCCGTCCGTTCATGCACAGCCCCTTGGGGGTGGTCTACAGCTCCCTTAAAGATTTCTTTGAACTGATCGTGCTGGCGGCCTGTATATGGGCCATTCTGAGGCGGGCTATTGTTAAACCTGCGCGTTACGAAGGAAGCCACACGGTCGAAGCCTACCTGGTTCTAGGGCTCATCAGTTTTCTCATGATCACCGATATGCTCTTTGAAGGGAGTGGAATGCTGCTCACCGGCGAGGCAAGGGGCTGGCTTCCGGCGGCATGGATCGGGACGCTTTTTCTGCCGGGGAACCATCCCGGGGCCCTTCTGGTGATCCTTCGGATTGCCTACTGGCTTCATATCCTGGCATTTTTTCTTTTTTTGAATCTGCTTCCCCTGTTCAAGCACTTTCATATCATTACAGCGCTTCCCAATGTGTTTTTCAAAAAAATGAAAAAGGGTGAAATCAAGCCGGCCCGATACGGGGTGGACGATATCTTTGATTCGAGACCCTGGGCGTTGAAAAAATTGAAGAATTTACGTGGAAGCATATTCTCGATCTGTACACCTGTACGGAATGCGGCCGCTGCACGGACAATTGTCCGGCCAATGCCATCGGCAGACCCCTTTCCCCGAAACAGCTCACCATCAAGCTCAGGGACCATGCCTACGAAAAATTTCCCATATG
>JGI11705J14877_10000185_pt1 | contig 39355 bp, 37 predicted proteins | sample Etolaghawater15m_FD_14877 | JGI IMG/M metagenome (IMG submission 14877) | reverse complement strand
GAGCAGGTGCAGAACATCGAATAACCCGCCGCCCCGGGGTTGCCGAAAGTTTCGCGGATCATCCATGTTATGAAGATCAATACGCTCGTTGTCGGACTGTTCCTGCTGGTTTCGGGTCTGATCATCGTGGGCTGGCTGGTGTCGCTTTATGTGGTGGCTGCGGAGCGAGATGTTTGGCCGCTGATCAGGCAGCAGGCATGGTGGTTTTTGCCGGCGCTGGCGCTGTCCATGGGGGTGGTTTACCGCATCATTGACCGCGCCATCCTGACCCCGCTGTCGACCCTGACGGATGCCATGGGACGGGTGGTTCAGGCTCAGCATCCCGGTTACCGCGATGCGCAGGAACCCCTGCAAGCGGGCCTTGGCAAGCTGCACCGTTATATCGATGGTCTGACCGAGTTGGCCACGCATGATCCGCTGACGCGCCTGCACAACCGCATCATCTTTGAAGAAAAGCTCAAGCAGGCGCTGCTCGATGGCAAGCGCACAGGAAAGAAATTCGCCCTGGTATTTCTCGATATCGATGGCTTTTACCGGGTGAACCACGAATACGGTTCCTACATTGCCGATGCCCTGTTGCGCCAGCTGGCCGCTCGTCTGGTCGATAATCTGCGTGAATCGGACACCCTGGCGCGGCTTGAGAAGGATAATTTCGCCCTGTTGCTGGAGTTCTCAGATATCGATCAGCTGACAGGACTACTGGAAAAGCTGCGTGAGCAGTTGGTCAATACCTATCGAATCTATGGGCGCGAGGTCAAGGTCGCGATCAGTATTGGGGCGGCGGTATATCCTGATCATGGCAATACCATGGTGGATCTCGCACTACGCGCCGATGAAGCGCTGATCAAGGCGCAGAATGGCGACTGGCCGCTGGTGATGGCCCGCCCCGCGCAGGGTTCGGGCGGGATCTCTGCCATTCAGGCCTTGCGCAAGGGTATTGAGAAAAATGAGTTCAGCCTGGTGTACCAGCCGGTGGTGCAGCTGAGTAATCATCGCACGCATTATTTCGAGGCCCTGCTGCGCTGGGCACGCCCCGAGTTGCACGACTATTCCATTGCCCAGATCATCCAGATGGCCGAGAACAGCCAGCTGATCAAACCGCTGACTAACTGGATTGTGGATTCGGCCTGCCGCCAGCTGGCCGCGCTGGGGCGGACGGACGTCAAGTTCGCCATCAATCTGTCGATGGTTGATCTGCACGATGACACCCTGCCTGAACGCATTGCGGGCATGCTGCAGCGGCATGAGATCGCGGCGGCTTCGCTGCAGATCGAGATTACCGAGGGCCAGATCATGCAGGAGCCTGAGCGTGTCATCGGTATACTCACCCGGCTCAATGCAATGGGTTTGCCGCTGACCATCGATGATTTTGGCACCGGTCAGGCGTCTTTGACCTACCTGCGGCGGTTGCCGGTCGGCAAGCTCAAGATCGATCAGTCGTTTATCAAGGACATGGTGTCAAATGCCGAGGACAGGGCCATTGTGGAAGCGACGATCAAGCTCGCGCATACCCTGGATATCGAGGTCGTCGCCGAAGGCGTAGAGACGGCGGCAGTGTATGATCTGCTGCACGACATGGGCTGCAATTATGTGCAGGGGTATTATGTCAGCCGTCCGCTTGATCATGATCAAATTATTCACTGGTGCGACCAGAGCAAGTCCCGCAGCGCCTCTTGAAAATGCGGCGTGCACACTTATTTTTCAAGCAGGCGCGGTTAAGTGGGTCGCCTGAATTGACTCGTTGAAAGTGGCCGACCAGGCCGGAGATTCCATATGAAGTTTCAGGATTATTACAAGATACTGGGCGTACCCAGAAACGCGGAGGATGCCGATATCAAAAAGGCCTACCGCAAGCTGGCGCGCAAGTATCATCCTGATGTCAATAAAGCGGCTGATGCCGAGGATAAGTTCAAGGAGGTCAACGAGGCCTACGATGTGCTGCGCGACAAGGAAAAGCGCAAGGCCTATGATCAGTTCGGTTCGAACTGGAAGCATGGCCACGAATTCAATGCCGGGGGCTGGTCGGGAACTGCAGGTGGTGGCGTTAGCGGAGGTGATTTCAGCGATTTTTTCGAGTCCATCTTCTCGCAGTCACGCTCGGGTGGACGCGGTGGTTTTTCCGGCTTTGGCGGGGGCTTCGAACAGGAATCGCCATTCCGCCAGCCGCGTGCGCGCAAGGGTGAAGATCAGACCCTGAAACTTGATATCACGCTTGAGGAGGCCTTTCACGGTGGTGAAAAGACCATCCAGCTATCGCGGGTCGAACAGGGTTCGGGCTCAATCGCGACCCCAACCCTGAAGAAGCTCAAGATCAATATTCCGCGCGGCGTGGTCAGTGGCCAGAAGATTCGTCTGTCGCGCCAGGGGCATGCCTCGGCCAGTGGCGGGGAGGCGGGCGATCTGTTGCTTGAGATGAACATCCTGCCGCACCGATTGTACCGGGTGGATGGCCGAGATCTGACCCTGAAATGCCCGATCACGCCCTGGGAGGCGGCGCTGGGCGGCAAGATTACAGTGCCGACCTTGTCCGGACAGGTTGAGTTGAAGGTCGCTGCCGGTGTACAGTCCGGGCAGAAAATGCGCCTCAAAGGGCGGGGTCTGTCGGGCAAACCCGATGGTGACCTGTTCGTCGAGATCCAGATTCATACGCCCAAAGCGGATGACGAGAGCAGTCGCCAGTTCTATCGCGACATGCAGCAAAAGTTTGACTTTAACCCGAGATCGTTTTGATTATTGATTCATACAGGGGCGGTTTGTTGGCCGCCTTGCTGGCGTCGTGCCTGTGGGCCGCGCCGTCGAGCGCTGGCCTGCCGGTGGCCATCGACAATCAACCATTGCCAAGCCTGGCTCCGATGCTCGAGCGCACCACGCCGGCCGTGGTGAATATCTCCACGCGCGGCAAGACGCGGGTGCGCTCCACCCTGTTCAACGATCCAATCTTTCAGCGGTTTTTCAACCTGCCCGGCATCGAGTCAGAGCGCGAGACCAAAAGCCTTGGGTCCGGCGTTATTGTGGACGATAAGAACGGTTACATTTTGACCAACAATCACGTGATCGAGGGGGCGTTTGAAATCAACGTGACCTTGCGTGATGGGCGCGAACTCAAGGCCGAGGTGCTGGGACGCGATCCCGATACCGATATTGCGGTCATCAAGATCAAGGCGCCCAATCTGAACCGTATTACCTTTGCCGATTCAAGCCTGCTGCGGGTGGGCGATTTTGTCGTTGCCATTGGAAATCCCTTTGGGCTTGGACACACGGTGACCTCGGGCATTGTGTCGGCGTTGGGGCGCTCAGGGCTGGGTATCGAGTCTTTCGAAGACTTTATCCAGACGGATGCTTCGATCAATCTGGGGAATTCAGGCGGCGCGCTGGTGAATCTGCGCGGCGAATTGATCGGGATCAATACCGCAATTCTTGGCGATTCGCATGGGAACTCGGGCAACATCGGGATCGGTTTCGCCATCCCCATCAACATGGCCGAGGATATCATGCAGCAACTTATCGAAACCGGTGAGGTTCGGCGTGGGCGTCTCGGTGTACAGGCGCAGGATCTGAGCCCGGAACTGGCGCGCGCCTTCAAAATCGATTCCACTCAAGGTGCGGTGGTGACGCAGATCGAAACCGGATCGCCCGCGCAAAAGGCCGGCCTTCGGGTGGGCGATGTGATCTTGAAAGCCAATGGCCGCACCGTGCGCTCTTCGCGGGATATGCACAATCTGGTGGGCCTGATGCGTATCGGGCAGACAGTTGAGCTGGAAATCATGCGTCAGGGCGGGCTGGATACGATCGAGGCGACCATCCAGAAGATGGAAGTAGTCAGCATCGACGGGTCGGAAATCAGCTATCGCCTGGCCGGGGCAAAGATTGGTGAGATCAAGGAAACCGATATTCAAACCGGTAAGGTCGAGTTTTTGCAGGTCATGGATATTGAACCGGATTCCATGGCCTGGAATACCGGCTTGCGCAAGGAGGACATTATTCGCTCAATCAACAAGTATCCGGTTAAAACCTTTGATGACGCCTATCTGGCGGCCAAGAGCAGTCGCGCCCTGTTGATCAATATCCAGCGCGGCGATCAATCCCTGTTTGTGTTGTTGAAATAATGCGATGAGTGATGGTCTGACACATTTTGATTCGAGCGGCCAGGCGCACATGGTCGATGTGGGTGGGAAAGACGTGACCCAGCGCCGGGCACTGGCCGGCGGTTACATCGAGATGCAGCAATCGACCCTGAGCCTTATCCAACAGGGTGGACACAAGAAAGGCGATGTATTGGGTATCGCACGTATCGCCGCCATCATGGCGACCAAAAAAACGGCAGACATCATTCCCCTGTGTCATCCATTGGCCCTGACCCATGTATCCGTCGAATTCGAGATCGATGGCCCGGCCCGGCGTATCCACTGCCAGGTGAGTACCCAGACAAACGGTCAGACGGGTGTTGAAATGGAGGCCTTAACGGGTGTCCAGGCGGCGTTGTTGACCATTTATGATATGTGCAAGGCCGTCGATCGCGGCATGGTCATGGGTGATATCCGACTGCTGGAGAAATCCGGCGGCAAGTCCGGCCACTGGGTAAGGGATTAAGCGCTCCCGGCGCCTGCTTTTTCCACCCTTCAGAAGCTGTAGACCAGCGTGGCGCTGGTTTGTGTGTCGGATTTATCGACACCCGGCGGCACGTCGGAGTTGTGTTTGAGCAATAGCGTGAGTTTCATCGACAGGCTGTCGCTTACCTGGCTGCTCAGCGTGGTTTCCGACTTGCTGATGGTCGAGTCTTCACCGGCCTCAATGCTCAGTGCTTCACCAAACTTGCTGCTGTCGCTGATCTGCCAGTCGAGGGTTGCAGCCAAACGCAGCAGTCCTTCCGTATCGCTCTGGCCATTGTTGAGGCGACTCTGGCGCGCGCCAGGACCCGCTTCGAGATCGAGTTGCAGGGTTTTATCCTCGATCACCCGCCAACCATAACCGACTGCCTCGGTGGCCTGATAATCGTATCCACTGAATTTGTCGTCGTCATAGTTGAGCGTTACGAACAGGTAGGCGGGATCCGTCAGCTTGTAATCGCTCTTGCCATTCAGACTGTATTTTTCAGCGGTGGTCTGACTGGCGTCTGAGGCCCGGAGTACCGTGGCCGAGAGTTTGTGGCGCCATTTGGTGCGGTTCGTTGCGGTGCTGGCCTTGACGTTGAGGGTTTCTGTTTCGGTATTACCGCTTGTGGTGACGAAACCGAGCTCGACCGTTGATTTCCATTGGTCTGAAGGGGGTTCAGCGTGGGCCAGGGTCACGACACAGGAAATGGCCAGGGCCAGGTGTAGGCGTTGTAAGGTGATCATGCAGATTCTCCTGTTGCGGGGCGCTCAGGCGCGCACCATCTGTGCCGCAATGCGCTCACGCAACTCGGCGCCAGCGAGTTGCTGGATAAGTTCAAGGGCAAAATCCATGGCCGTGCCTGGACCGCGCGATGTGATGATATTGCCATCAACTTCAATCGCTGCATCGGATACCGAAAAGCTCGAGGTATCGATCTGGTCGAGTGCGCCGGGATAACAGGTAATGGTTTTGCCCGCGATGACCCCGGCCTGAGCCAGCGCTCTGGGTGCCGCACAAATGGCGCCGATCTTTCCCTGGCCGGTCGCCTGACGTCTTAGCAATGCCTGCACGTTGGGGTCGTCTCGAAGGTTGTCCGCACCGGGCAGGCCGCCAGGCAGCACGATCAGGTCGAACGACTCCTGCATGATTTTACTGATTTCGGTATCGGGAATGATGACATTGCGGCGGCTGGCGGTAACGGGCTGATCGTCGAGGCCGGCTGTAATGACATCGAATTCAGCGCGGCGCAGCAGGTCGATGATGGTTATTGCTTCGAGTTCTTCGAATCCTGGTGCAAGTGGGACAAGTACCTTGGCCATGGCAGTGACTCCTGTTGCTGGTATTGAATGAGGTCGGAAATGGTCATGAAGCGGAAATCGTCGGCGACTTCTGCCAGTTTTTCCTTAAGTAATTCAATGGTGCCGTGATAGGGGTGGGCGATGGCAATGGCATAACCCTTGTCGCGGGCCTTTTTCAGCCACAGCTCAAATTGCTCGGCGGTGACTTCCGCATCGTCGCCCTGAAAGTCGAGGAATACATCGCGTTTGATGCTGCTCAAGCCGGCGCGCAGGGCGTGCTGATAGGCCTGGCTCTGCGCGGTTGTGCGACTATCGAGGAAATAATAGCCATCGTTGTGCTTGTGGATGGTTTCCATGATCGGGCGCATGATGTAACCGATTTCGGTCAGTTTGCTGCCCATGTGATTGTTGACGCCGCGAATATTCGGCAGTTCGCTGATCATTTGTTCAACGCCGCGGGTTATCTCCTGTTCGGTCATGCCATCGTGCAGGGCGGTGGATTCAATAATCAGGTCGCCGCTCGACTGCATCGGCATATGCAGCATGATTTCATGGCCCTGCTCGCTGGCCAGGTGCGCAATCTTGCGGCTATAGGTGGTGGCGGGGATGATGGCATAGGTATGCCTGCCGGGCAGCTCGAAGACCTGGCGCGCCTGATCATAGGAATAACCCAGGTCATCGATGACCAGCGCCAGCACCGGTTTTTCGGCGCTTGCGGCAGTTGACAGCAGTATCAACCCTGACAGCATCAGGGTCGATATGCTATTCCATGGTATCACCCCTTGATTCCCGTAATCCGGTTGGCGATGGTCAGGCCCTTGAGCAGGTTCAGCGCTTCGAAAAGCTGGTAGTCTTCGTCAGCCAGCGATTTCGGCTCCTTGCTCACGCTTGAGTCATCCTTTTCGCCGCTGTTTTCGGAGCCCTCGCTTTCTTCGCCGTTGACCGGGTTGGCCAGATGGCCGGTCAGATCCCGTTCAGAAACCCGCTTGGGATCGCTGTTGGTCTTGACCTCGAGGTTTCTCAGCACGATGTCGGGGTTAATGCCTTCGGCCTGAATCGAACGGCCATTCGGCGTGAAATAACGCGCGGTCGTCAGTTTAACCGCTGAGCCGTTGCGCAGTTCCTGAATGGTCTGAACCGAGCCTTTGCCGAATGTCTTGAAGCCCATGATGATGCCGCGTCCGTGGTCCTGGATAGCGCCGGCGACAATCTCCGAGGCCGATGCTGAGCCGCCATTGACCAGCACAACGATGGGGGCGCCGTTCAGGGCATCGCCCGGTGTCGCGGTGTACTTGAGGCTGGAATCATCGATTCGGCCTTCGGTGTAAACGATCAGGCCCTTGTCGAGAAATGCGTCGGATACGCCGACGGCCCCGTTGAGCACGCCGCCCGGGTTGTTGCGCAGGTCGAGTACCAGGCCTTCAAGTTTGCTCTTTGCCTGCAGATCGGCAATCGCCTTGAGCAGGTCGGTCGTCGTGCGCGACTGGAAATTGGTGATACGAACATAACCGTAGCCATCCTCGAGCAGGCGATTCTTGACGCTTTTAACGCGTATGATTTCGCGCGTGATGGTGATTTCCAGCGGTTTGAGTTCGCCTTCGCGAACGATAGTCAGCAGAATATCGGTATTTGGTTCCCCGCGCATGATCTTGACGGCCTCACCAAGGGTCATGCCCTTGACCGGTTTTTCGTCGAGTTTGACGATCAGATCGCCTGCCTTGATGCCGGAGCGCGCGGCCGGGGTGTCGTCGATGGGTGAAATGACCTTGACGAAGCCGTTTTCCATGCCGACCTCGATGCCCAGGCCGCCAAATTGACCGGTGGTGCCGATACGCAGCTCACCGAAGGCGTCGTTGTCGAGATAGGAGGAATGAGGGTCGAGCCCGGATAACATGCCGCGTATGGCGTCTTCGAGCAGTTTTTTGTCATCGACTTCTTCGACGTAATCGGACTTTATACGCGACAAGACGTCGGTAAACGCCTGCAGATCTTCAAAGGGGATGCTCTGCTCGCCAGTCTTGGTGGCGTACACGCTGTGTCCCAGCGCCAATGAAAGGCCGATGAGCAGACCTGTAATGAAGAATGTGGAAGTTCTGAGTTTCTGAAGCATAAAGTTCTCCACTGGAAAATTCTTTGGTTATAGACTGCTTTGGCTTACCAAAGTTGAAAACATTTCCCGGTTTTGCTGTTTGTAAAGGTTAGCTATCAATAGTACAGCAAGATTACGGGGGATACGATGGGCTTGTAAATGATGGTCGATCAGGTTGCGAACCAGTTCGCGGATTTGCACCAGCGCGATGGATTCTGCGGTTTGCCCTGACGGCGGATCTCAAAGTACACGCCGGGCGTCTTGTGCCCACCACTGTTACCGATGCTGGCGATGATATCGCCTGCCTCGACCCATTCACCCACACTTTTGTAGATCGCCTGATTGTGGCCATACAACGACAGGTAGCCCTGGCCATGGTCGATGATGACCAGGTTGCCCATGCCGCGCAACCAGTCGGCAAATGCCACGCGGCCATGCGACACCGCGCGAACGTTGTTGCCTTGCGGCGCCTCGACGATGACGCCCTGCCAGCGCAGGTTGGACGGGGGTTTGGGTTTGCCGTACAGCATGCGTACATCGCCCTTGGCGGGCCAGGCCAGTTTGCCACGCAGCTCGGCGAATTTCTGGTTGGAGGAGGGTGGGTCCGGTATCTCTGTCAGGATGTCGGTGAGTGAATTGATGAGTTTTTTGAGTTCCTCTGCATCCTCCTCGAGTGCTGACAGGTGCCTGCCCTGTTTTTTCAGTTCCACATCGAGGCGCCCGATGATGCCCTTGCGTTGCTCGCGGTCACCATCAAGTTCGGCATATTGTCTTTGCTGTTCGTTGCGTGCAGTGATCAGGGCCTGCTTGGCGCGGCTGATTTGTTGTTCCGTCTTCACCAGCCTTTCATAGTTGGATCGACCCGCGGCGATCAGTTCGGCGCGGTAGCGTGAAAAATATTCGTAATACGTCAGATTGCGTTGCAGGACTTGTGGGTCCTGTTGCGAGAACAACAGTTTGATGCGCTCTTCTCTGCCCAGGGTGTAGGCCGCGTGAAGCTGGGTCGCCAGCTCGCCATTCTGCTGACGGATGTTTGACTGTATCTGCTGCTTGTCTTTGTGCAGGGTTTCGAGTTCGCTTTCGCGCGCTCGGATCTGTTGGCTCGTGTCCCGCAGTTGTCGATCCAGCAGGCCAATTTTTTTCTCGATGGCGCGCAATTGCTTGTTGTAGCTCGATTTACTGTTTTCCTTGACCTCGATAGCCTTGCGGATCTTTTCGATCTTTGCCTTCAAGCGATTGAGTTGCTGCTCTTTTTCGATTTTCTGATCGGCGACACAGTCAAAAGCAGAGATCGACAACATCAGGGCAATTACTGTGGACAGCGCAAATTTCATGGAAATTTTTTCGGGTTTCTTTCTAAGAAATTGAATTTATTGAACATTTTAAGCATATGTTATTCTTGAAATGGCTCACGCGATAATACTGCAACGAGTCAGTTATGGCGACCGTGAAAATGTAGACAAATCCCCACTGTTGCTACATAATTTGTAACTAATATTAGTAATTGGTAATAAATCCGTGAGACTCGATACCATTCTGCCCGGCGATACCCCCCAGCTTTTGACCCGCGATGAAGACATCGAGCGTGCATCGAGATCGCTCAAGGCCATGTCGCATCCATTGCGGCTCAAAATTTTGTGCACACTGGGTGACCAGGAGGTCAGTGTTCAGGGTATTGTCGAAAATGTTGGCACATCCCAGAGCAATATCTCCCAGCATCTTGCGATACTTCGCGATAAGGGGATTCTGGCCTCGCGCAAGGATGCCAACCGGGTCTATTACCGTGTAGGTGATGCCCGAACCCTGCGCCTGATCAGCATGATGCAGGACGTTTTTTGTACTTCCTGAGGGTTGTTTGGCAAGGTTGATGGGTGTTGCCCGGTTGCCGAGCACAGTTCCCCGCGCCTTGAATAAAAAAATATGTTACAACCTGCAACCTAATAAGCAGGCAGCCAGCTCAAGGCTGGTATTTTCCACCAATTGAATCAGTAGCAGTCATGTTTTCTCAGGTTTTAGAGTTTTCTACCAATCACCCCCTGTTGTCAGCCTCTTTTGCGTCCCTGCTCGGTTTTATACTGTTCTATGAATTCCGCGCGCTAACCCAGAAATTTGTCGCCATCGGTCCCGCTGCAGCAATCGCGCTCCTCAATAATGAGGACCAAAAAACTGTATTGATCGATGTGCGCGAAATGAATGAGCTGAATGAGGGCATGATCAATGATGCCATCCACGTTCCGCTCAGTGGGCTGCAAAGCAGATTGTCAGAGCTGGACAAGTACAAGGGGGATGCCATTCTGGTATATTGCCGAAGCGGTAATCGCTCTGGTAGCGTGTGTAGAAAACTGACCGGGCGTGGATTTGAAAAAGTTTATAATCTGGCGGGTGGCATAATGGCCTGGCAGGATGCGCATCTGCCGATTTCCAAAGGCAAAAAGAAGAAAAAGCATGGCTGATGTAACAATCTACAGCAGTGGTTTTTGCCCATATTGTTCATGGGCCAAGAAGATGCTCGACTCGCGTAATGTCAGTTACCAGGAGATTCGTATCGACCAGGTTGAAGGCGCGCACCAGGAAATGCTTGCGCGCAGCAATGGCAGCATGACCGTGCCGCAGATTTTTATTGGCGATTTTCATGTCGGCGGTTATACCGACATGGTCAAGCTGGATCAGCAAGGTCGTCTTGAGCCCCTGTTGGCCGAGTAACATTCAGGTCACGGTTGTGATCACAATGTAGCGCCGCCGCAGATGTATCTCACGTGTTTTCGACGAGTCCGGCCGGGCTTGCGCGTTAACTCCTTACATTCCAATGAAACCAGTACAACGATATGACTGACCAAGATAAGACTGACCAAAAACCACAAACCCCTCAAAACCAGTTCGCTATCCAGAAGCTCTACATCAAGGATATCTCGTTCGAGTCACCTTCAACCCCGAATATCTTCAGTTTCACCTCATGGCAGCCAAAGATTGAATTGAACCTGAATAGCACCAACAAGGTGATATCAGAGGGCGTGTATGAAGTTATCCTGAGTGTCACGGCAACGGTTACGCAGGAAGACAAGACGGCATTTCTGGTGGAGATACAGCAAGCGGGGGTTTTTCAGATCAGCGGATTCAATGAACAGGACACCAAATACATTCTGGGCTCGCAGTGCATGAACATCCTGTTTCCCTATGCCAGGGAGGTGGTTTCTGATCTGACCTCGCGTGGTGGTTTTCCGCCGCTGCTGTTAAGCCCGGTGAATTTCGATGCGGTGTATGCCCAGGCTGTACAGCAACAGCAGGCGGCGAAGGATAAACCGGCGCCAGCCAAGCACTAAGTTTAGCGCTCAATGGCCTCTACCGCCGCTGATGTTGCAATTCTGGGAGCCGGCTCCTGGGGTACGGCGCTCGCATTACAGTTGGCGCGGAACGGCCACCCGGTCAATCTTTGGGGCCATCAGCCCGAACATATCGAGCGTCTGCTGCGAGATGGTGAGAATGTCGAATTCTTACCCGGCATTGCGTTCCCCGACAATATTCATCCAGTGGCATCGTTGGAGCAGGCTGTGGCCGGCGTCGGGTATGTCCTGATCGTCATTCCCAGCAAGGCCTATCGTGAATTTCTCAAACAGTTAAAACCCCTGATCGCGGCTGATACCCGGGTTTTCTGGGCCAGCAAGGGATTTGAGATCGAGACTGGCAAGTTTCTGCATGAACTTGTTTGCGAGGAGCTGGATGTAGCGCATTATGGCGTTATTTCAGGCCCGACCTTTGCGACCGAGGTGGCGAAGAATCTTCCTGCCGCGGTCACCTGTGCCGGCAGTCGCCCCGAGTCAACTCTGGCGCTTGCCGAACTGTTGCACGGTGGGCATTTTCGTTGTTACACCTCTGCGGATGTGATCGGTGTCGAGGTTGGTGGCGCACTAAAAAACGTTCTGGCCATTGCGGTGGGGGCGGTCGATGGATTGAATCTGGGCGCCAATACGCGAGCCGCACTGATTACCCGTGGCCTGTCAGAGATCATGCGCTTTGGTGAATACATGGGCGCCCGGCGCGAAACCCTCATGGGCCTGTCCGGGTTGGGTGATCTTATCCTGACCTGCACCGATAACCAGAGCCGAAACCGTCGCTTCGGTCTGGCGGTGGGGCAGGGCAAAGGCGTCGATGAGGCCATTGACTCTATCGGCCAGACAGTTGAGGGATATCGTGCGGCCAGAGCGGTTTACGATATTGCGCGAGCAAAAGGCCTGTCCATGCCCATTACCGAGCAGGTCTATCGAGTGCTGTATGAGAATAAACCGTTGGTGAATGCGGTGCAGGATCTTGAAAAAAGGGCACTCAAACCGGAAGTCGAACCCATGCAGTAATGACTGCTCGGCCGGCCTTATCAGTCCAACTGCGCGAAATTGAGCTGCCGCCAGGCCTCATAAACCGCGATGGCGACGCTGTTTGACAGGTTGAGGCTGCGTGAGCCCTCTTTCATGGGCAGGGTCGCTGTCCGCTGTGGCGGCAGGCTGTTTAACAATTGAGCGGGTAAACCGCGTGTTTCGGGCCCGAACAGCAGGGCATCTCCATCTTCATAGGCAATATCGGTGTAGCGTGTTTTGCCTTTCGTGCTAAACCCGATCAGGCGCCTGAAATCGCTATCGGTTTCAAATTCGACCCAGTTCCTGTGAGTTTCAATCGTGGCAAACTCGTGGTAATCCAGGCCTGCCCGGCGTAACTGTTTATCGTTGAGTTCAAAACCAAGCGGTTCAATCAGGTGCAGGCGGCAACCCGTATTGGCGCACAGGCGGATGATATTCCCTGTATTGGGGGGAATTTCGGGTTCCAGCAGGACGACGTGAAGCATTGAGCGCGATTGACCGGGCAGAAAAGGGATTCAAAAACCCGCGAGTTTATTTGAAACACAAAGGCTTATGTGAATTATTTTATAGCCAGTCTACAATACGGTATAAAGAAAAAGTTAAGCAGATGAAAGGATGCCAGGTGGCCGTCATGGCAGTTTAGACGAAAGCCGCCGATAAAAAGAACAGGGCAATACCAGAACTTGTTTCACCAGGTGAATGAATACAGTGCTACGGGATAATCGATGCTCGGAATTTTCAAAGGCAAGGCGCGAAATTTACAGGTAGGGGTTGATTTCCTCGCTACCGGTGTGGCCGCGGTCGCCGTTAGTAAAGGAGCCAAGAATCCGGGAGAGGTCCAGTTTAGCGATTTCCTGCCGGCGGTTGGCAGTGAGCAGCAACTGCGCATCTTACAGCAATGGGTGTCGAGTCACAGGCTTGAGAACGTACCCTGCAACACCTTGATAGCCAAACATGATGTGCAGATCTTTCAGATTGAAAAGCCCGAGGTCGAAGATAGCGAACTGTTGCAGGCGATTGGCTGGAAGCTCAAGGATCTCGTATCGTATGACGTGTCAGCAGCGGTGGTCGATGTATTCGATATGCCCGCGTCGACTAGAACTGCGCAACGCCATGTGAATGCTGTGGTTGCCAATGAGGCAGTGGTGGGTGGTTACGTTGAACGAATTCGCGCGAGCGGTCTCGAATTACAGGTAATCGATATCCATGATCTGGCCAGCAAGAGCTTCAGCGAAGCCTATGCGTTGACCGGACAGACCTACGCGCTGTTGCAGTTTGGTGATAACGAAGGCCTGTTGAGCATCTATCATGATGGTGATTTGTATTTCTCCAGGGACCTTAAGATGGGAGTGCTCGATATGGACGCGGAAGCGGGGGAGGAGGAATCATTGTATGACCGCTTGCTGCTCGAGCTGCAACGCTCGATGGATTATTTCGAAAGTCATTACGGAATGGGCCAGGTACAGGCATTGCAGGTTTTTCCTCAAACCGCAGGCACTGAAAAAGCGGCCACCTACCTGCAGAACTATGTGGCCTATGACATTGATTTTATCGCCGTAAAACATGTCGGTGACACGGGTGTGGCACTCGATCGCCATTGTTTTTCCGCTTACTGTGTCGCCTTGCGTGGGTTGAAGTCATGATCAGGCAGCAAATCAATCTGTATCAGGATCGCTTCCGAGAACCGCGTGTGCTGTTGTCGGCCGTTCAGTCGCTGCTGCTGCTGGGCGTGTTGGCGGTGTTGGTGCTGGCGGGAAGTTATCACTACCAGAGTACCTTTTGGCAATTGCAGTCGGCTCATGGCGATCGTTTGCAGGACAAGGCGCTTGTCGAACAGCAGCTTGCCGCCAATCGAAAACAACTCGACGCCGCACTCGCCGATACGCGCCTGGATCGTCAATTGCGCGAACTGTTAAAGGATATAGATTCGCGCAAACGATTGATCCGCTTCGTCGAGATCAACAGTCTTGGCTCGGGGCAAGGTTTTTCCAGCCATTTGCAGGATCTGTCGAGCCTGGAAGTCGACAAAGTGTGGCTTAACGAGATTGCGCTGGGTGACAACTTCGTGCGCCTTTCGGGCAGCGCCCTGAAAGCGGAGGATATTCCACTATACTTTCATCAGTTCAGGCAAAGAAGATTGTTTAAGGGGCGGGAGTTCGATATTTTCGAACTGAAACGCGATCAGGAGCAGGACTGGAAAGTGGATTTTGTCATAGCAAGCAGGTCTAAATCCGATGAATGAAAAGCTGGCTGAGCTGTCAGGTGCTTACAATGCATTAACGCTGCGTGAGCGGGTGATTATCGTCGCCGCGATTCTGCTTTCGCTTGTAATGTTGTGGTGGCATTTTCATGCCAGTCCGTTAATGCAGCAGAGTCGCGAGCTTGAACAAACCAATGCCCGGCTTGACAGCGAGATTCAGGCCGCCAAGCTGGCCAATCAGGCCATTACCCAGCGTCTCGCTGAAGGCGTGCACAAGGAAAAGCTGGTACAGATCGAACGTCATCAGGATGAACTGCAACGCGTCAATGCACAACTCGAAGAGAAGGCTTTTGAGCTGGTTGAGCCGGATGAAATGTTTGACCTCATGGGGCAGTTGGTGTTTGCCGATTCCGGCCTGAAGCTGGGTGTGTTAAAAAGAAAAGAGGTGGCGCCGGTATTTAGTGTGCCGGATGCCGAGGTGGAAGCGGACGGCGATCAGCCGACAATCTATCGGCATACCATGACCGTCAACCTGAGCGGCGGTTTTGCGCAAATCCTGCGTTATGTTAAAAGTATCGAGCAGACCGACTGGAAGCTGATCTGGGATTCGATTCATCTGCAAACCGCAGAATATCCGGCCATAGAGGTCGAGCTTGAGCTGTCCACGCTCAGCAAAAGCAAGCAATGGGTCGGGCTATGAAGCGGTCATTAACGGGTGTTCTCGCGGTGGCGGTGCTGGGTTTGCTCGTTCCTGCAGCTGCCCAGACCAACGATCCCATGCGTCCGCCGCCGTTTGCATTGCAAAAATATAAGCTGGAAAAACTCAAGAAAAATCCGCCGCCCGCGCCGCTCCCAACGAATCCAAACGAGGAGCAGCCCTGGGTGCTCAATTCGATTTTATACTCCAAGCAAAGGCAGCATGCCGTGATAAACAATGTTCTGGTAAGGAAAGGCGAGCGCATTCGCGGCGCCCGGCTGGTTCGTTTGACGCCTGAAAGCGTTCGCCTCGTGCATAAGGGCAAGATCATCGATCTTGATCTGCGCAGCCGTTACAAGTCGATCCGTAAATCGGCGGGTGGAAAGAATCTATGATGCAGATACGATTGTTCGCGTTAACAGCGGTTCTGGCGATATCCGGCTGCGCCAGTCAGAGCACATTGCGCGATGCCGAACTAACCCGTGAGCTGATTCGCGAAGAGATGCGCCAGGCAGCGCAGGAGCAGCCGCAGCCGATCGCCGATGCGCCGCCCGAGGTGATGGAAGCCCTGATGCCTTCGACGAGCTTTGACCTGCCAGGCTTGCAGCCGGGGTTTCGCGAAGAGCCGCGCTTCGATATCTCGGTCGCCAATGCGCCGGCCGACGTGTTTTTCATGAGTCTGGTGGCAGATACCGATATCAACATGGTGGTGCATCCGAGTGTCGCCGGGTCGATCAGCCTGGATCTGAAAAAGGTCACTGTCGGCGAGGTTATGGCCCTGGCGCGAGAGGTTTACGGTTATGAATACAGCAAGACCGACAATGGCTACATCGTGCTGCCAGCGCGCATCCAGTCGCGCATTTTTCATGTCAACTACCTGAATATCAGCCGTGATGGCAGTTCAAGCATGACGGTCAGCTCGGGTCAGATCGCCACCGGTACCAGTGATGGCATCGTCTCGGATGATTCAAGCGCTAACGATCAGCAGAGCAATTCCCCGGTGCAGTCGAGCAGCATCAAAACCACCAGCAAGGCCGACTTCTGGGCCAATCTGTTATCGACCGTGCAGGCCATCGTCGGCCGAGGGGAGGGCCGTTCAGTTGTTGTCGATCAGCATGCCGGGCTGGTCGTCGTGCGCGCCATGCCGGGCGAGTTGCGTGATGTCGAGGCCTACCTGACCAGCGCGCAGGCGAATCTGCAGCGCCAGGTCATTCTCGAGGCCAAGATCATCGAGGTCGAGCTGAATGACAGTCACCAGTCGGGCATCGATTGGGCGGCGTTGTCGAGTCGAACAGGCGATGCGGTTTTTGGCGGGGTCGCCGGCATTCAGAATGGCAGCGCGACGCTGTTTTCGGCATCGGGCGATCTTGATTCTTCAGGCGCCCTGTCCGGTATCGATGGCGCCGAGTTCAGCAATCTATTTGCCGTCGGCGGCGCCACCGATGATTTTGCCGTGCTGTTGCGCATGTTGAATACGCAAGGGGAAGTGCAGGTCTTGTCCAGCCCCCGGGTGTCGACGGTGAATAACCAGAAGGCGGTGATCAAGGTGGGTTCAGACGAATTTTTCGTGACCCGAATCTCGACCGATACCACGACAGGCACCAGCGCCACGACGACCACGCCGGATATAACGCTGACACCGTTTTTCTCGGGCATTGCTCTGGATGTTACCCCGCAAATCAGTCAGGACGATCAGGTCATATTGCATATCCATCCCAGCGTGTCAGAGGTCAATGATCAGACCAAGAACATCACAATTGCCGGTCAGGTACAGCAGCTTCCGCTGGCGCTGAGCACGGTGCGCGAGTCGGATTCCGTGGTCAAGGCGCGCAGCGGTCAGGTCGTTGTCATTGGTGGCTTGATGCAGAACCGCCTGGCCAACGATGATGCGTCGGTGCCCGGGCTGGGTAGTATTCCTTTTCTGGGAAGGCTTTTTGGTCAGGAGCGCAAGGCCAACGTGCGCAGCGAGTTGGTCATATTGCTCAAGCCTATCGTGGTCAATAGTGGTGTGACCTGGTCAGACTACATTCGTCAAAGTCAACAGCGGATCGAAGGCTTGCAGCGTGCGCCGACCCTAACAGAGCAGGACGAATGAGGCTGTTTCGATGTACGAACAGTATTACGGACTGACGGAAAAACCCTTCAACCTGACCCCTGATACCGATTTCTATTACCAAAGCCTGACCCATCAGGATGCGCTCAATGTGTTACTGCTGGCCATCAATAGCGGCGATGGATTCATCAAGTTGACCGGTGAGGTTGGCACTGGCAAGACTCTATTGTGCCGCAGGTTGCTCGACCTGCTCGATGAGCAGTTTGAAACGGTTTACATCCCCAATCCCTATATGAGTTGTAACGAGTTGCTGCGTGCGGTCGCCGAGGAAATGGGGGTCGAGTCCGAGGTGCGTGACGGCAACTACCTGTCGTGCATCAATCAGCACCTGATCGAAAATGCACGGCAACGGCGCAAAACAGTCATTTTACTCGATGAGGCGCAGTCGCTGCCGGTCGAGAGTCTGGAGGCAATCCGCCTCCTGAGTAATCTTGAAACGGAAAAAAACAAGCTGGTGCAGATTGTATTATTCGGCCAGCCTGAACTCGATGTGCGATTGTCGGATGACCGAATTCGGCAGTTGAAGCAGCGCATTGTGCATGCCTGCACCCTGCAACAGCTCGATGCAGTCAATGTCGAACGTTATGTTCGCCATCGCCTGCAGGCCGCCGGGTATTATGGGCCACCCCTGTTCAGTATTTCGGCCTGCCGCAAATTATATCGTCTGACCCGTGGGGTTCCGCGACTGATCAATCTCCTGTGTAACAAGGCGATGATGCTGGCTTATGCCTCGGGTGACTTCTATGTGTCGGATAAAACCATCGCCAAGGCGGCCCGGGATAGTCGCCAGAACCTGGCGTCATCCGGGTCGATCACTGCGGGCCGCAGAGCGGCGGTAACGGCATGAGCCTGATCAACAACGTACTCAAGGAGCTCGAAGACAAGCCGTCGGCATTCACGCCGCTGGAGATGGAGTTGCCGCTGCGCGCCGAGCGCAGCGCGTCTGTGCTCCGACCGATTGCCATCGTACTGGGCGTTGTTGTCGCAGTTGCGATCGTTTTTGTGGTGTGGAATCGTGACAGCCTGATCGCCGTTTTCGACAGTCGTGTTGCCGCGCCAGCCCCCTCAGTCATAGCATCGTCGCCAGTACAGTCTGAGCCGTCGCCAATCGATAGCGGAATGGCGCTGACCGACAGCGCATTGAGGTCGCCGCCTGCCAGCGGAAATCGCATTATCGGATTGCAGATCAATGAAACCGGGCAATCAATGGAGCTGGTTTTTCGTTTTGAGCAACCGGCGCGTAGCTACCTGCGCAAGCGTTCAGAGGGTGTGTATGTGTTTCATGCGGAGGACATCGCGCAGGCCATTACGGCACCGGAAGTCACGCATAACCCCTGGTTGCGCGGCGTAAAACTGGCGGCAACCGATGGGGGTGTTGACCTGCAATTCGATACCCATCAGGGCGTGTTGGTCGAGACCAGCCAGCATTCCGACCCGGGCCAATACCGTTGGCTGATACGCCTAAACAAGCCGCCTGCTGAAAAGACTGATTTAAACCCGCCTGATCGACCCCGTGCGCCGCAGCCGGCTCGGGTGATTGAGGCTCAGCCACTACCCGTTGAATCCAGTCAGCCCGCCAGTGAGCCGGCATCCAGCGACGCGTCGCCCGAACCCCCTCCGGTCAAGGTGAAAATCCGCCCTGCGACGGGCAAGTTATCCGATGCGCAACAGATGCAAAAGGCCGTGGCGTTGATGCAATCGGGGCAGGCTGGCCCGGCCGCCGAGATATTGCGTGAACTGCTGGGTGGAAAGCAGGACCGGCAGGCGCGTATCCAGCTGATTGCGCTGCTGCAATCCGAATCGCGCTTGGGCGAGCGTGATGGCGAGATCGATAGCGCGCTGCGTCGCTATCCGGGTGATATCGATTTCATGTTGTTGCGCGCCGGGCGCCTGTTCGAGACCGGTTCATATCAGCAACTGGTCGAACAATTCTCCAGCGTCAGGGGCAGCCCGGCGATGGATGGTTTTGTGGGCGCAGCATACCAGCGCCTCGAGCAACATGATCAGGCGCTGGCCGCGTTTTCGCGCGCGCTGGCGCAGAATCCTGCCCAGCCCCGTCTGTGGGTGAGTCTGGGCATCTCGCAGCAGCATGAACGACAACCTGATGCGGCGCTGCAGTCCTATCGCCAGGCCATTCGTGGCGGCCTCGACAATGAGGCCCTGCTGGCTTTCGTCAAGCGACGCATTGAACTGTTGTCGCGACAGTAATGGAGGGAATACGTGGCCTTTCGTAAGAAAATTCGTCTGGGTGATCTGCTGGTTGAGAAAAACCTGATTACCGAAGATCAGCTCAAGCTGGCGCTGCAGGAACAAAAGCGCCTGGGACGCAAGCTGGGGGGGACCCTGGTCGAGTTGGGCATGATCGACGAGGACAGTATCCTGCAATTGCTGTCCAGCCAGTTGGGCATTCCCAGAATCAGCCTGTCCAATTTCAATTACGACGAAAACGTCGTGCGCAAGCTATCGGAAAGTATTGCGCGTCGCCATCGCGCTATCGTGCTGGAAGAACGCGCCAATGATTTCCTGGTCGGCATGGCCGACCCCACCGACATCTATGCGCTGGACGATCTGCAGGAACGTTTGCCCAAGCCGATCAGCCAGGCTATCGTGCGCGAAAGCTCGCTGCTGACGGCCTTCGACCGGGTCTATCGGCGTACCGAGGAAATCAGTGCGCTGGCGGAGGAGTTGGGCAACGAATTGTCAACCGGCGCCGAAGAGCTGTCGGATATGTTGCAGGCGGAGATGACCGATGCGCCTGTCGCCAAGCTTTTGCAATCCATCTTCGAGGATGCAGTGCAGATGGCGGCATCGGATATTCATATCGAACCCGACCGCAAGGTGATCCGTATCCGTCAGCGCGTCGATGGCGTGTTGCATGAACAGGTCATGAAAGAGATTCAGATCGCACCGGCCGTGGTGGTGCGTCTGAAGCTGATGGCGGGGCTGAATATCTCCGAGCGGCGGCTACCGCAGGATGGCCGCTTCAATATGCTGGTCAATGGCCGTGATATCGATGTGCGTCTGTCGACCATGCCGGTGCAGTATGGTGAATCGGTGGTCATGCGTCTGCTCGATCAGACCCGGGGGGCGCTCGACATCGAACAGCTGGGCATGCCGCCCGAGCTGCTCAAGCGCTTTCGGCGCAGTTTTCATCTGCCGAATGGCATGGTGCTGGTCACCGGCCCGACCGGAAGTGGAAAAACGACCTCGCTGTATGCCGCGCTGCAGGAATTGAACAAAGCCGAATCCAAGATCATCACCGTCGAAGACCCGGTGGAATATCGGCTTGAACGCATCAGCCAGGTACAGGTCAACCCGCGCATCGGGCTGACCTTCGCCTCGGTATTGCGCGCGGCGTTACGCCAGGACCCGGACATCATCATGGTCGGTGAGATGCGTGACACCGAAACGGTTGAAATAGGGGTCAGTGCAGCGATGACGGGGCACCTCGTGCTGTCCACCCTGCACACCAACGACACGGTATCGACTGCTACCCGCCTGCTCGACATGGGTGTTGAAGGCTACCTGCTGGCGACCACCCTGCGCTCCATCATCGCCCAGCGCCTGGTGCGCAGGGTCTGTGAGAATTGTGCCGAGCCGTACACACCGGATGCATTTGAAAGCAGCTGGTTGCGCGACCAGCTGCGTGTCGACATTCAACGCTTCACCTATCACAAAGGCAAAGGTTGCATGCATTGTGGGTCGACCGGGTATCGTGGGCGTCTGGGCGTGTACGAATTGCTGGAAATGAATTCGGAACTGGCCGAGGCCCTGCGCCGCGATGATACCCAGGGATTTATCGAGGCCGCCAACCGGGCCCCCGGATTTCAGCCGCTGGTGCACGTCGCGCACGACTATGCCAGCCGCGCCATGACAACCATCGAAGAAGTGCTCAGGCTGGCGGGACAGTCGCGTGACGAGTTGCTGGAAGAACCCTCGCTGGAACTGGAACTGGAACCTGAAAGCTGATGCCGGTCTTCGTTTTCAAGGGGCGTACTGCCACTGGCAGCCTGACCGAAGGCGAGCAGGAGGCGAGCAACAGCACCGCGCTGGCCGGACAGCTGATGGAGAGAGGCATCACGCCTTTGACCATCACCGAGAAAAAGCAGCGCCCGGATGTGCTGGACCAGATACGACGCAAGCTGGATCTGTACAAGGTCAGCGTCGAGGAATTACTGATGTTTACCCGACAGATGGGTGCGCTGGCCAGGGCCGGCATACCCATCACGCGCGCGATTGCCGGCATCATGGAGTCGATCAGTAATCCACTTATGGTGCGCGCGCTGCACGACGTGCTGGAACAGTTGGAGGCCGGTCGTGGTCTTTCTATCGCCTTTGCGCGTCATCCGCGGGTGTTCAGCAATCTCTATATCAGCATGATCCAGGTTGGTGAGAATACCGGTCGGCTGGATGAGGCCTTTTCCATGATGGCGGGTTATATCGACCGCAACCGCAAGATGAGCAACAACATCTCGGCTGCGCTGCGTTACCCGACCATTGTCATCTCGGCCATCGTGATCGCGATGGGCATAGTCAACCTGTTCGTCATCCCGAAGTTCGCCTCGTTCTTCGAAGCGAACAACCTCGAACTGCCCTGGCAGACCGTGCTGCTGTTAAATACATCGAATTTTTTCGTCAGCTACTGGCAGTTCATCCTGATTGTGCTGATCGGCGCCTTTATGCTGTTCAAGCGGTACATCAATACCGTTGAGGGGCGCTATAAATGGCATAAATTCATTCTGCGTATACCGGTTATTGGCGACATTCTGCTGCGCGCGTACCTGGCGCGTTTCGCGCGCTCATTCGCCATGGCCTATGGAGCCGGAGTTCCCATTGTGCAGGCCATGGGGGTCATCTCGCGTTCGGTCGGTAATGACTTCATAGCGGCGCACGTGGGCGACATGCGCGAGGGCATAGAGCGCGGCGAAACCTTGACCCGCACCGCCAACCGGACCGGTATGTTCACACCTGTTGTCATGCAGATGTTCTCAGTCGGCGAAGAGGCGGGCAACCTGGATGAAATGATGTCCTACATCGCTGATTTCTACGAAGAAGAGGTCGACTACGATGTGAAAACCCTGTCGGACAAGATGGAGCCGCTGATCTATGTGATGGTGGGTATCATGGTGCTGGTGCTGGCCATGGGTATCTTTGTGCCGATGTGGGATGTGGCTCAAATGGCGGGAAGATAAGCCTCGCTCATGAAAGCAATTACATCTCAACCAGATGCAGGCAAATTTCGTTCAATTGCGGTACTTATTGTTGTTACGATTCTTGTTGGGGTGTTCCTGAAAGTTACACACCAACTGACGTTAAAGGTAGAAGTAGTTGCTAGAGACAGAGTGGTTGCGGACATTGAATACTCACTTGCGATGCTGTTGTTTGATCTGACTATTAAAGGGCGGATCGAGGATTTAAAAACTTTTAATAATGAAAATCCATTTGTTCCTTTGGCGATTTACCGTGCAATCCCCGTAAACTACAACGGTGTAGTTAACAAGATTACAGAGGAAGCTAAAAAAGGAGGTTGGTATTTTGAAAAAGATGCTAAACAAGCTGTTTATCTTTGGAAGGATGGGGCACGGTCTAACTATGTTGTTGAATATTGGAATGCGCGCAGAGGCGAAAAAACTGTTGGGGCCTTGAGGCTGCAGGAAAAAAGCTAAAACCAAGCGCTTGGCTTGGTTTTAGCTGTAGAACAAAGACTAAATATATAGATTTGGTGCTTTTAAGAAGTGCAGATTACGGTAGCAACTCCAACTGTGCCGCCGTTGCTGACGTTACAGATGTATGTATCTCCGGCGTTACAATCAGTGCCCTCAGTACCACCTCCGCCTATTGCGTAGGTGTAAGCAGCGGGGGCTGTCCCCGTTGAAAATAACGCGTCTATGTCGGCATTGGCTGGGTCTGCACCACCTCCGGTGCAATTCGTGGCTGTAATGTCTTCATAATCAGTTCCTGCAACAGCTCCGGGTAATACGCTTGCAGCGTAATTAATTGCTGCGGCTGCCGTTATTTCTGCTGCAATTGCACCGTTGGCAGCGTTCTGGGCGCTTCCGGATAAATCCTGAAATTTACCAAGCGCAGTTACCCCCAATATGCCTAGTAAAACAATGACCACGACCAATTCGATCAAGGTAAAACCACTTTGTGACTTTTTCATGTCATTTCCTCTGTGTTCAAGGTTTGGAAAACTGGTTATCTGATTTTTTCGACCCGGCTTGAATCAGGTATATACTTTAAATCAGTTTAATATTAACAGTGTAGCGATTAATAGCCGAAAATGTTGCCATTGCAAGAAAAAAAAACGCGCGGATTCACGCTAATCGAGCTGATTACCGTCGTTGTGCTGTTATCCGTGCTCGGAGTGGTGGCGATGGCCAGGCTTGACAACCTGGGCGGGTTCTCGCAAAAGGCCTTTTTTGACGAGGTGGTCAGCGCGGTCCGCTATGCGCAAAAGCTGGCGGTTAGCAGTGGTTGCAGTGTTCAGGTTACTTTGACCGGTACCGGTTTTAGTTTGCACCAGGGGGCCTCGGGTTGCGACGATACGACCTATACGCGAGATGTGCTGGACCCTGCCGACAGGGCCTCTGCCTATGCAAACGCCAACCCGCAGGCATCGATTTCACCGGGCGCCACATTCGTCTTCACCTCGCAGTCCAATGTCACCGGGTTGTCCCTCGATCAGGCGTTTACGGTGAACGGGCGGCAGTTTCGAATCTATCGTGCGACAGGGCTTGTTGATGTGCTCTAGGCGCCAGAAAAGACGGTTCCCCGGTTTTACCCTGATCGAGGTTCTGGTCACGATCATCGTCATTGGCATTGCTGCGACGGCCATTATGAGCGTATTCACCAGCACCGTGCGCCGCAGCGCAAACCCATTGATTCAGCAGCAGGCGATTGCGATTGCCGAGGCGTATATCGAAGAAATCCAGTCGAAGCGGTTTTGTGAGGATCTGCCTGTTTCGCTCAACGCGCCTTCCATCTGTTCTCCGCTTGAAACAGGCGCTGCCGAGGCGGGTGAAAGCCGGATCAACTTCGATGATATCAAGGATTACAACGATGCCAGCGTGGATGGCGCCATTGTCGATCAGAACAACCAGTCAATCGATGGCTTGAGCGCTTACAGTATCAGTGTGGCCGTGGTTTCGGCGGCGCTGAGCAACACGGCAGGGCAAACCCTGACCAATGCGACCAATGAGGTTGTGCGAATCGATGTGACGGTAACCCATCCAGCCATCGATGCGGTGGTGTTATCGGTTTTCAGGACGAATTACTGATGCGGCGCGGTCACGGCTTTACCCTGATTGAATTGATTGTCGTCATCGTATTGCTCGGTGTCATGGCGGCCGGGGCCGGCTTGCTGATCACGCGGCCTATCGAAGCCTACAATGCTCAGGTTCGACGCCAGCAGCTGGTTGATCTGGCGGAGATGGCATTGCGCAAGATCGCGGTGGATATTCGCGCTGCGGTGCCGAACAGTGTGCGTGTGGTCAACAATAGCCCGAATGGATGGGTGCTGGAGATGGTCAACGTGGTCGATGGCGCGCGCTATCGTGATGAGTTCGATCCACTCGTTGCTGACGATGAAAACGATGTGCTGGATTTCACCCAGCCGGACCAAGATTTCAATATTTTGGGTGAGTTTCCAAATTATTCTGAATGGTCATTGGATCAGGCCAGTATGCGTCTGGTAATCTACAGTGCCAATCAGATCGTTCCTGTTGGGCAGCCCAATCAGGGTGAATTAGAGATTTATGTGGACGCGGTCAGTGGCGGTAATCGAGCCATGATCAGTGGCGCGGGGGTGTCTGTCGCCAATTCGAGTGCTATTGCGGGAGAGCACCGGGTCGCCTTGAGTACGCAGCATCATTTCGAATATGCGTCGCCGGGTCAACGTTTGTTCGTCGTGGATACCCCTGTCAGTTACCTGTGTGATACGTCCTTGCAACGGCTGACCCGTTATGCCGGATATGGTTTCTCTGCCACGCAAAAGACGGCCAATGCGCAGTTCACCAGCGGTAGCAGCGCTCCAGTTGCTACCGGGCTCACAGCCTGCGAAATCGATTATCAGCCAGGCACCGCCCAGCGCAGCGGTCTGATTACCTTGGCCTTGACGCTGCGTGATGCGGCGGGCGAGCAGGTGCGTCTGTTGCACCAGGTGCATGTGGATAACGTGCCATGACTCGTTCTTGCAAGCAACGCGGGTTTTCACTGGTTACAGCTATTTTTCTGCTCGCTGTGCTGGCCGTGTTGATGGTCAACATGGTCAATCTCGGTGTCGGTCAGCAAGCGACGGTGGTGATGAGCATTCAGGGTGCGCGGGCCCTGCAGGCGGCTCGATCGGGCCTTGAGTTCGCCATTCATCAAGCCCTGGTGAACAATAGTTGTCCGGCCTCGCAGACTATAAATTTCCAGGCAGCCGAACCGGCGCTGCAGGGTTTTTCGGTGCTGGTGCAATGTGATGCGAGTGTGCATACCGAGGGCGCGGGGCCGCCGGTGACTGTGTATTACCTCGATGCGCTGGCTCAACGCGGCAATTACGCCAGTGGTGCGAACGCCAATCCCGATTATGTCTCACGCCGTTTGCGCGTTACCGTGTCCAATAATCCGCCCTGATTACTCTTTTATAATCAAATATTTCTATCAGCTTTTTAAAGCAGAAAATTGAATTGTCGAGAATTCAACACTATACTGCGGTGAACTTTGGGCTGCGCCTCTTTTTATGACTTCGAATTCGTCGGTTTTGCCTTCTCTGCTGCTTGTCGATGATGATGCCATCATCGCCGAGAGCCTTGAGTATGTGTTGAGCGATGAATATCGGGTGACCCTGGCCGGTGACCGACTGGATGCCATTCAGCGCCTGAGCTCCATGCCCGCGCCGCCGGACCTTGCCCTGGTCGATCTGGGTTTGCCGCCGAATACCCATCGTCCCGATGAAGGTTTTTCGCTGATCGAACACATCGTGCAGCATTATCCATCGACTCGGGTGCTGGTATTGTCCGGACAGGATGGCAAGGGGCATATCGATGATGCGCGCAAGCTGGGTGCGGTCGATTTTGTATCCAAACCCTGTGATGTCGCCGAGCTCAAGGTGCGGCTCAAGCGACAGCTGCCCGATGATACATTGATGGCGGCCGACGCGGGATTGATAAAAGGGATTGTGGGACGCAGCCCGGCGATAGAATTGCTGCGTATGCAGATCAAACAGCTGGCAGATTCGCCGTATCCGGTGTTGATCGAAGGGGAGTCGGGTTCGGGTAAGGAATTGACCGCGCATAATCTGCATGGCTGCAGCCATCGCAAGGCGCAATCGTTCCTGATTCTGAACTGTGCGGCATTCAACGGGGAGCTGCTGGAATCGCAGTTGTTTGGGCATGCGCGCGGGGCGTTTACCGGGGCCACTGATACCAGGCGCGGGTTTTTCGAGGAGGCCGGTCAGGGCACCCTGTTTCTCGATGAAATCGCCGATCTGCCGCTGGATTTGCAGGCCAAGTTATTGCGTGTACTGGAAAATGGCGAGTATTACCGGCTTGGCGAAACCCAGCCGCGCATTGCCCAGGCGCGGGTGTTGGCGGCCAGTAACAAGAACCTGCTGGAGGCTGTCGATGCGGGGCATTTTCGCGAGGATCTGTATCATCGCCTGAGTGTGCTCACCATCAGGGTGCCGAGCGTCCGCGAGCGCGAAGGCGACAAGATCATCCTGCTGGATCACTTTCGCCAGCAGTTGGAGCAGCAGCTCAAGGGATTCGTGCTGGATAAAGAGTCCGAAGGGCTTTGGGATGCTTATGACTTTCCTGGAAATGTGCGAGAATTACGCAATATCGTCATTCGCCTGTCGGCGAAATATCCTGGCCAGACAGTGCGCCGCGCTGCGCTGGAGCAGGAGATGATCAACAAGCGTCCGCGCCAGGCCGAAAATAGCGAGTTGGCCATGCTGCGGCAGCATCTGTACCAGGATGATTTCCAGTTAAACGAGGAATTGAAACGCATTGAACAGCAGTATATTCAGCTTGCGCTTCAGGATAGCGCCAACAATATGAGCAAGGCTGCCAGTCTGTTGGGTGTAAACCGCTCTACGCTATACGGTCGGCTGGAACGGGTGGAGGACAAGTCATGATGTGGCCAGCTCCCGGTTTCTGTCCTGCGTTAACGCGACCTTCAGGATCCTGGCGCCATGTATGAAGAATATTTTGGTCTGAAGCGTCCTCCTTTCCGGATTACCCCCGATACCTCGCTTTTCTACGATGGTGGGCAGCGTGGAGACATTCTCGGCGCGCTGGTTTACGCGGTGCACCGCGGCGAGGGCATCATCAAGGTCGTGGGGGAGGTCGGCAGCGGCAAAACCATGCTGTGTCGCATGTTGCAGCTCGAGTTACCGGACGACGTCGAGATCATCTACATCGCCAACCCCAGCGTGTCGGCGCAGGACATCTTGTTCGTCATCGCCAATGAGCTGGATTTTGAGGTCGATCGCGACGCGTCCAAGCATGAAGTGATGACCATGCTGCAAAACTACCTGCTGAAAAAACACGAAGAAGACAAGCAGGTTGTATTGTTTGTCGAAGAAGCGCAGGGCATGCCGCTGGAAACCCTGGAAGAGATTCGCCTGTTATCGAATCTGGAGACCGATCAGAACAAATTGTTGCAAATCATCCTGTTTGGTCAGCCCGAGCTGGATCAGAATCTGGCTGACCAGTCGATCCGCCAGTTACGCGAGCGCATTACCCATGATTTTCAGTTGAAACCACTGGATGCGGAGCAGATTCACAGCTACCTGAACTATCGCCTGCGCGAGGTGGGTTACACAGGCCCCGAGTTGATCAGCAAGAAGCTGGCGGCGCGCATGGCTGCGCATTCCGAGGGCCTGTTGCGGCGAATCAATATTCTGGCTGACAAGATGCTGCTGTCTGCCTTTGCCGATGGTACCCATACCCTGACCACTAAACATTTGCAGGACGCGGTCAAGGATAGTGGATTCATGCCGATACATCGGCGCAGGCTGCCCTGGACATGGTGGCTGGTCGGCCTGTTTGGGGTGCTGGTTATATTGGCCCTGGCGGTCGCGGTTATGACCAATCCCTACTACAGCCAGAAGCTGTCTTTCGGCGGGGAGGACAAGCCATCGGCGCAGGCCGGGTCGGTTATGCGCAACGAGAATAAACCGGCTGAGCCGACCTCCAGTCAGGCGATGGCGGTTGAGACGTCAACGGGGGGTGACAAGCTGCAATTGCAGCAGCCTGCCCCGGCTGTTGCATCAGACCGGCCTCTGCCCTCGGAATTATTGAGCGCAAGCCCGCTGGCGAGCGCCCCGGACATGTCGGTGAAAAGTGAACTGGCCCAAGAAAAAAATCAACAATCCAGTGCTATTATTGATAAAGTTACTTCAAATCAAACCGTTGAAGATTTATCTTCAAGTAAACAATCAGATGACTATCTTGTGTGGCTCGATCAAAAGCTTTCGGCCAGCAAGGTTTGGCTGAGAGGTGCGGATAAACAGGGGGTGTCTATCCAGGTCATGATGCGCAGTAAGTCCGCCGCACGCGAACTGGTGAACTACCTGCAAACCGAGTGGCCTTTGGATCTTGAAAAAACCTATCTGTATGAAGTGGATATGAAAGATCAGACCATTTACCGCGTTTTCTATAACGAGTACCCCACAATCTCGCTGGGCCAGATGAAAATGAAGCAGTTACCTGAGTCGGTTCGTTTGAATTCACCTTATTTGCATTCGATATATCGAATGCAACAGGCGTTGTTGTAATGGCACCTTCGAAAAACAAGGCTGTGATGATATGAGATACCTGATACTTGCCACCGTTGCGCTCGCCTTATCGGCTTGCCAGACCACTGTTCCGCCTAAGGATCCCCGAATGAAGGCTGCGGGTCATATCAACGAGGCGGTTCCCCAGACCTCTGCGAAAAATCTCGAAATTCCACCGGTGGTTAATCAGTTGCCGATCGTCGAGGCGCCCAAGCCGGCCGTCGAGCAGCAAACCTTTACCGTGGTTGCAACCGATCTGCCTGCCAGTGAACTATTGTTCGCCCTGGCGCGCGATGCGCGCCTCAATCTGGACATCGATCCTTCGATTAGCGGAAAGGTCAGTATCAACGCCATCGACCAGACCCTGCCGCAGATCCTCAAGCGCATCTCGCGTCAGGTGAGCCTGCACTATTTCATCGATGGCCCCAATCTGGTCGTGCAGCGTGATCTGCCGTTTGTGCGCATCTATCGAATCGACTATCTCAACATGGCGCGAGACACTGTTTCCAGCGTCTCCATCGCGACCCAGATCGCTTCAACCGGGTCTACAGCCGGTGGTGAGGGAGGCTCCAGTGGTGGCGGCAGCAATTCATCGACAGACATCAAGAATGAATCCAAGCATGATTTCTGGAAGACGCTGGAATCGAACATCAGCGCAATGGCGAACACCGAGCAGGCCAAAGGCGAGGTCATCGTCAACCGCGAAAGCGGCACGGTGTCGGTGAAGGCCACGGCTGCTGCGCACGAAAACATCCAGTCATTCATCGACAAGGTCATGAGCAGCGTGCGCAAACAAGTGCTGATCGAGGCCACGGTGGTTGAGGTGACGCTGAACGATGAATTCCAGGCCGGCGTGGACTGGTCGCGCGTGGCGGTGGGCAATGGCTGGTCATTCGAGCAGTCCGTGCTTGGCACGACCCTGAATGCGTCCCCGTTTCTGTCCGGCACCTACGTCCATAGCAACGCCGACCGCAATATCACTGCCGCCATCAAGGCGCTCGACTCGTTTGGCGAGGTGAGCGTTATGTCCAGCCCCAAGATCATGGCGATCAATAACCAGACCTCGATTCTCAAGGTGGTCGATAATCGCGTCTACTTCACCACTGAGGTGGAAGAAGAGGATGCCACCAACAATAACCAGGGCGCGCGTACGACCTTCACCACCACGATCCATACCGTGCCGGTGGGTTTCGTCATGAATGTGACGCCCTACATCACGGAAAGTGATGAAATCATTCTCAACATTCGACCCACGATCTCGCGAATTCTTCGGTTTGTGGATGCGCCCGTTCCACAGGGTGTGGTGGTCGCGGGCACCAACCAGGTGCCTGAGATCCAGGTGCGCGAGATGGAGTCCGTGTTGCGTGTATCCAATGGCGATACAGCCGTTATTGGCGGGTTGATGCAGGATAGCATCGATGACAATAGCGCAGGCATACCCGGTCTGCACGATATCGATGGTTTTGGCAGTTTGTTTGGCACCCAGGAGAATCTGGTCAGTAAGACCGAACTTGTCATATTCCTGCGTCCGCGCATCATCGAGTCTGCCAGTGTCAATTCGGATCTCGCCGATTTCCGGCGTTACCTTCAGCCCCGCCAGTTCCAGGAGCAAGCGCCTGAAACCGAAGCGTCCAAAGATAGCGAATGAGGCTGACGCGCGGGAAGTGTCATGAGCTTACTGTTAGACGCACTCAAGAAAGCGGCCGAAAAAAAGGCCCGTAAGAGTCAGCAGGACAATAATGCGCACAGCGAAGAGACCCAGGTCACCGAGCCGGTTACCCGGGGCGCAGAATTCGACTCGACCGAACAGACCCGGCCCTTCGAGGAGTCGACTCAAACGATACCCGTGCCTGACCGGTTCGCTGATTCCAATCGGCTTCAAACGCCCGGTTCGGGAGACGCGACCGAACTTGATGTAACCGATCTCGATCATACCCATCTGGATGCCACGGATATCGACGTTACCGGTATCGAACAGACCCACCTTGACGCAACCGAGCTGGATTCTACCGAGCTCGATGCGACGGAACTGGACCGGACCCACCTCGATTCCACCCAGGTCGATGTGACCGACATCGAGGCCACGCATCTGGATGCCACCGAGCTCGATGCGACGGAACTGGACCGGCCCCACCTCGATTCCACGCAGGTCGATGTGACCGTCATCGAGGCCACGCATCTGGATGCCACCGAGCTCGATGCGACGGAACTGGACCGGCCCCGCCTCGATTCCACGCAGGTCGATGTGACCGACATCGAGGCCACGCATCTCGATGCGACCGAGCTCGATGCGACGGAACTGGACCGGCCCCACCTCGATTCCACCCAGGTCGATGTGACCGACATCGAGGCCACGCATCTGGATGCGACCGAGCTCGATGCGACGGAACTCGACAGGACTCACACCGATTCCACGCGACTTGATGCGTCCGAAGTGGATGCGACCCATGTTGATGCCACGATGGAGATTGATCCGGCGGCGCTGGCTGAAACCCATGCCCAGTCGACTCAACTGGACGCAACCGAGCTCGACGCGACGGAAGTCGAGAAAACACATCTGGATGCCACGGAGCTGGATTCCACCCTGTTGGAACGCACGCATCTGGATGCGACAGAGCTTGATGCGACCGATATCGATGCATTGGAACAGCAGCTGCCAGACGAGTTGACGGGGCCGTCGATCGAGGAAACTGATTTAATTGAGCCGTTAACGGGTGTTGCCGCCGCCTCAGCAAAAGGTATAGAAGATACTGATTCGATACAGATCATCTCGCCGCGTGATATGGACCGAACGCGCACCCTGACCAATCCGCAACAGGCGCTGGACGGCGCCGACGAACAGATGGATGAAACCGACCTCGACCTGTTCGCCGATGAGGATACCCAGACACGGCCGCCCCGGATACCGGCTGCACCGGCTCAGGCCGAATCCGGAACGGAAACGCTGGAAATGAAGCCGGTCAAGTATCTGCATGAACTGGCGGATGCCGAGGCCAGCGCCGGCCTCGCCCAGGACGATGCCGATGAATTCGATCTTGAGCCCCTGACGCTCGATGATGTCACCGAGTTCATGGGGGATGGCATTCATAACGATCCCGTTCCCGTGAAGACGGCGTCTGCGCCGCGACAGCCGGTGGACCCGGACGATACCACCATAACCAACTCGGATTCCCTGAGCCTGACCAATTTTGGTTATGAGCAAGATGACGAGCAGGCGAACGATGACGGGGCAACGTCGCTGAGCCAGACGCGTGGTGCGGATACGCAGTCCATTCCGGGGTATGAGGACGAATCGATTTCATTCGCGCCGGGTTTTGCCGATGACGACAGATCGACCTCGGTGCGTTCCGATGCGACCGGCACCGGTACTGTCGATATCGAAAAACTGACCAACGATGAAACGGTGACCCTAAAGGACTCGACAGGCACCCGGACCTTTGCTCCCGATAATTACGACCGTACATTACTGAAACTGGCCGACCGCGACGTATCCAGAATATTCGCCGGCATGAAGCCCGACAAGAATGCGGTCATGACGCCGGATTATGCGAAAAAGGTCTTTATCAATAAATCGCAAACGGCCCGGCGACGTTACTATCGCTACTACATTGGTCTGGGCGTGATCGTGCTCGCGGTCGTGTTGCTGTGGGGCATGGACCAGATTCAGCAGGAATCCGATCTCATCGACAATAGCCTGGTGCGTCTGCGCCATGATCCGTTACCGGGAGACATCAAACATCGGCTGCCCGGCGGAAGCAACGAGGCGCCCGTGGCGACCGAGTCACCAATCGACAGCCGGGCGGTGGAGATCATCGCCAGCGCGGGCGATCTTTCGGTGCTGTCGGACGAGGCTGATGCAACCGCCGCAGCGGTTAGCGGTGAGGCGTCCCCTTCCGTCATCGAGCAGGCCCAGGAATCCCGTGCGCAGGTAGCCGAGTCTGGCGTTGAACCCGCGGCGGAGAGTTCGGGGACGGTCGATAGTCAGGCGGGCGGCCACGCCGGCCGGGTGGAAAACCAGCCTGCCAAGCCGCAAACCAGCGGGCTTGGCCAGGCCCCGCGACGCGATAGCCAGGCGCGCGCTCAGGCCCGCGAGGCAACGCCGCAATCGTCGCCCAGTTCACGCAATCTGTCGATTACCTCGAGCAGCGGTATAGCCGAGGAAGACCGTCTGCTGGGCGAGGCCTATTCGGCCTACGAGTCAGGCAATCTTGCCCGGGCCGGTGAACTCTACGCCAGGGTGACAGCGCTCAAGCCGACCAATCGTGACGCGCTGCTGGGGCTGGCCGCCATTCATGTCAGAAATGGCGACATCCCGCAGGCCATAGAAAACTATCGCAAGGTCTTGCTGGGCAACCCCAAGGACAGCATGGCGCTGGCGTCGTTGATGTCGGTGCTCAATGTTGATCCGGCGACCGGTGAAACCGAAATCAAAAAACTGCTGAGTGAGCAACCCGCATCGCCTTATCTGCATTTCGTGCTGGGCAATATGTACGGTAGCCAACAGCGCTGGCAAGAGGCGCAGACCTCGTACTTCGAGGCGTTGCGTTTCAAACCGGATGACCCGAACTATGCCTACAACCTGGCGGTGAGTCTGGAGCATATCGAAAAACCACGGGTCGCCGCGACCTATTACCAGCGCGCGCTGGATAATCTGGCCTCTGGCACGACGCTGGCGGTGTTCGATCGGGAACTGGTCAGCCAGCGAATCCAGGTGCTGCAGCAATGAAAACGATCCCGGGCAAAGGCAAGCCGCGCAAACTCGGTCAGATACTGATCGATGAAGGCGTCATCACGCGCGATCAACTCGATATCGCGCTGACCGAACAGAAAAAGATCGAGTTGCCACTGGGCAAATTGCTGGTCAATCTCGGATTTGCCACCGAGGCCATCATGCGTTCGGCGCTGGGCGAGGCGCTGGAACAGGACAGCGTCGATCTGAGCAACGTGGTGCCCGATCCGGAGGCGATCAAACTGATCGATTCGGAAACCGCGCGCAAACATAAGGTTATCCCGATCAATTACAACGCCATGGCGGGCACGCTCACCATCGCCATGTCGGATACCTTCAACCTGTTCACGCTCGATCGCATTCGAATCCAGATCGGGCAGCATGTCGATATCACGCCGGTACTGGCGGGCGAAACCGAGATCTCCAACGCCATCGACCAGTTCTACGGTTATGAGCTGTCCATCGACGGCATTCTGCGCGAGATTGAAACCGGCGAGGCCGACTACACCAATTACCAGGGCGATATCGAGGAATACAGCCAGCCGCTGGTGCGTCTGGTGGATGTAATGCTCGCCGACGCGGTCAAGCGCGGCGCTTCCGACATCCACTTCGAGCCTGAAGAGAACTTCCTGCGTATCCGCTACCGGATCGACGGCGTGTTACGCCAGATCCGCAGCCTGCATAAAACCTACTGGTCGGCCATTGCCGTGCGCCTCAAGGTCATGGCGGACATGAATATTGCTGAAACACGCGCGCCGCAGGATGGACGTATCTCGCGCCTCATCGTTGGTCGGCAGATCGACTTTCGTGTGGCCTCACAGCCGACCATTCATGGCGAAAATATCGTATTGCGCGTGCTCGATCGTGAAAAAGGCGTGATTCCGCTGGATAAACTCGAGTTGCCGAAGGATTCCATGCGCAAGCTCAAGATCATGATGTCGCGGCCTGAAGGCATCATTCTGGTGACGGGCCCGACGGGTAGCGGTAAAACCACCACGCTGTACTCCTTGCTCAACCATATCAGTAACGAGCAGGTCAATATCATGACCCTGGAAGACCCGGTGGAGTACCCATTTCCGCTGATTCGCCAGACCTCGGTCAATGAAATGGCCGGTATGAATTTCTCTGACGGTATCAAGTCACTGATGCGCCAGGACCCGGACATCATTCTGGTGGGCGAGATTCGTGATGAAGATACCGCCGTCATGGCCTTTCGAGCGGCCATGACCGGTCATCAGGTGTACTCGACGCTGCATACCAATTCGGCCATAGGCGCACTGCCGCGCCTGTCTGACATTGGTATCGCACCGGAAATCATGGCGGGGAATATCATCGGCGTGATCGCCCAGCGCCTGGTGCGCAAGCTGTGCAAATACTGCAAGGAAGAATACCAGCCCGACGCGCATCAACTGGCACTGCTGGGTTTTCGCAAGGGCGAACTGAATCAAACCGTGTATCGCGCACGGGGTTGCCAGGCCTGTGAAAACACCGGTTACAAGGGGCGTATGGCGCTGCTTGAGATCCTCAAGATGAATGCCGATCTCGATGACATGCTGGTGCATGGCGCAACCAACAAAGAACTCAAGGAAGCCGCGTACGAGCAGGGCTTCCTGACGCTGGCGGATGACGGTATTCGGCGGGTGCTGTCGGGCGAGACATCGCTCGAAGAAGTCTCGCGCGTGACCGACCTGACTGAAAGGATGACCTGATATGCCGTTGTTTCAGTACAAAGCAGTGGATGTGACGGGCAAGTTCATTCAGGGCAGTCTGGATGCCGGCAATATAGCCGATCTGGAATTGCGGCTGGAAAAAATGAATCTGGACCTGGTGACCTGCAAACAAAAGCAACCGGGTGCGGATATTTTCGGGCGCAACAAAATCACCCGGCGAGACCTGATAAATTTCAGTTTTCATCTGGAGCAATTGACCCGTTCCGGGGTGCCGATACTGGATGGCCTCAAAGACCTGCGAGAGGGCGAGGAGAACCCCGGTTTTCGCGATGTGCTGGCCAGCGTGATCGAAGCGATCGAAGGCGGTAACTCGTTCTCGCAGGCCCTGGCCATGTATCCCAAGGTGTTCGACGAGGTGTTCGTCAACCTGATCAAGGTCGGTGAGCGCAGCGGGCAGATGGCCGAAGTGTTGATCGATATTACCTCGACCCTGAAATGGCAGGACGAAATCATAGGCAAGGCACGCAAGATCATAACCTACCCGCTGGTAATCGGGAGCCTGATCATGGCCGTCGTTATGTTCCTGATGATTTTCGTGGTGCCGGACATCATGAGCGCGATTCAGGCCCTGGGCGGGGAAATACCGCTGGAAACGCGTGCCCTGATGGCCACCTCGCGTTTTCTGACCGACTATTGGTATGTCGTCATTGCCGCACCGTTCCTGACGGCCTTCCTGTTGCGTTATTTCTATAACACAAACGAACGGTTTCGCTTTAAGGCCGATGGCGTGCTGCTCAAGATCTGGCCGATTGGCGATGTCAATGAAAAGATCAAGATCTCGCGTTTCACGCGTTATTTTGCGCTCATGTTCGCCTCGGGCATTACCGTGCTGGATGCCATTAAACTAAGCAAAAGTGTGGTGAGCAACCGGGTGCTTGAACACGGCATCGATCGCGCCTGGACGCAGATATCCGAAGGCGCAAGCATCAGTGAAAGCTTCAAGAATATCGGCATATTTCCACCGTTGGTGATACGCATGCTGCGAGTTGGCGAATCGACCGGGCGTATGGACGAATCACTGCGCAACGTCAGCTACTTTTTTGACAGAGACATTAACGATCGTATCGACAAACTCGAGCCTGTCATGCAAACCGCGTTAATGTCGGTCATCGGCATCATCGTGTTGTGGCTGGCGATGTCGGTGCTTGGGCCCATTTACGACACGATTGCCACGATCGATTTTTAGGCTGACTATGAAGCGAATACTCTATTTCACCGGATACAGAATGGTCGCCCAGGAATGGTCGGGCTCGACCCTGTCCAGCAGTGTTTACTTCGAGCCGGATGATCAGGGCCTGGATCTGTTTTCGGCCTACCTCGAATCACTCAAGGGTGAGCCGGTGCGCTTGCTGGTCGATTTGATCGAGGAAGAATTCCGCCAGCTCAAGATACCCCTGTTGCGAGGCCGTGATCGACAGGAGTTATTACAGCGCAACTTCGTCAAGTTCTTTCGCAATTCGGATTATCGCCATGCGGTCACCCAGAAGATAGAAAAAAAGACCCGCAAGGAAGAGCGTCTGTTGATGCTGGGCCTGACCAATCAGTACCTGCTCAAGCCGTGGCTTGAAATCATCAGCAAGACCCGTACCCCGCTGGTGGGAATACTGAGTCTGCCGCTGGTCAGCGAAGGCGCGGTGGCGCGCCTTAAAGACCAGAATCGATGCGTCATCCTGGTCAGTCAGCAGGTGCCGAGCAACCTGCGCCAGTCGGTTTTTCTCGATGGCAAGCTGATCCTCAGCCGACTTGTGCCGATCGCCAGCTTTTATCAGGGCGATTATGCCAGCGATGTGATTCGCGATATTGAAAGCACACAGCGGTACCTGATCAGCCAGCGCATCATCGAGCGCTCCGATACCATATCGGTCAATATACTGTGCAACAGAAGGCATCAGGATAAATTACTGGCCAAATGCGAGGAAGGGGGCTTCTTCGATTTTCAGATTCACTCCATCGATGAACTGATGGAAAAAGAGAAGATCCACGTCGATGATCAGCAGGACTTCAGCTCGGTCCTGTTTTGTTACCAGGCGCTGCGCAAACCCTACGCCAATCACTATGCGCGCGCCCAGGAAAAACGTTATTTCTATCACTTCATGGGGTCGCTGGCGACCAAGTTGATCGGCATACTGGCGCTGGCATTCGGGCTGGGCTTTTTCGCCACCTCGGTGGTCAAGGGGTTGCTTTACAACCAGTCGGTGACCGAGATGAACCTGATGGAGCAGAAATACAACACCAAATACAATCAGCTCGCTGAAAGCCGCGTCGATTCTACGACCAGCACGACCAGCATGCGCGATATCGTGCAGGCCGTGGATACCCTGGAGAAAAACTTTCAGGCGCGCCCCGCAAAGATGATGACGCAGATCAGTCAGCATATTTCCCTGTTCGATAATATTCGCTTGAAAGAGCTCGACTGGTTCGTTTCCAATAGCAGTACGACCACTAGCTCACGCGAGGTGCAATGGCAGCAGGCAAACGATCCCCGGCGGGCTCGCAGACAGCCAGCCAGGGCCGGTAACGACCTGTTTGAGATCGCGCTCATCAGCGGCGAGTTCCTCGATTTCGATGGCAACTATCGTTTCGTGTTAAGCAGTATGGACGACCTTGAGAACGCCATGAAGTCATCCGGCTTTTACGACGAGGTTTCGGTGCTGAAAAGACCGCTCGATGTGGAATCGGAAAACCGGCTGAGTGGCGAGGTGGGCGTTACCAAATCGAAAAAAGCGGAAAATGCGCCGTTTGTTATCCGCCTGGTTAAAAAGGTGCCAATGACATGAATGCCGTCGACTGGGTTTTTCTAAAGCGGCCACTGATATTCTTCACGATCGCGATCGTGATTTGCGCAGGCCTTGTTTTTGCCGGGCTGCACTATGAACAAAGCGCCGAAACAAACTACCAAAGCGCTATCAATAAACTGCGCAGCACGCACAGTCGCTACGAGAACATGGTCAACGACATCGACCTGCTGGAGCAATACACCAACCGTTTCACGCATTACAAGGCAACCGGACTGGTAGGCGCAGACCGGCGCTTGAGCTGGGTGGAGAGCCTCGAGGCCGCCAATGCAAATATTCAACTGCCAAAGCTGGCCTATAGCCTGCTCGCGGAAGAGGGGTTTAGTCGTGGCGGGTTTAAGGTAGGGCGTAATGTCGAGGTCACCAGTTCACCGATGGATCTGCAGATATCCATGCTGCATGAAGGTGACCTGTTTGATTTGATCGATGGGTTATCCAGCTCGATCAATAACCTGTTCAGTGTTGACAGTTGCACCTTGACCCTGGCCAATGCGCTGGGGCAATCCTTCAAGACCAATCGGCCAAATTTGACCGGGCGCTGCGTAATCAGGTGGATTAGTATCGATGCCAAATAATCCAGTCAAGATCTTCGTCATGCTGTCGCTGCTGTCAGGCACGGGAGGGTTTGCCTATGCCGACGATTCCGGGCTGCGAACCCTGTTCACCACGCCACAGGAACGCGCAATTATCGACAGCAACCGTTACCGGGTGGATGAAAAACCCGCGGCGGCCGAGCCTCAGCAGGAAGTGGCCGCCGTCAAGCAGGCCGAACCCGAACAGGTACTGACACAGGTCACCTACAGCTTCCGTGTCTCCGGCATCAGCATCAATCACGATGGCGCCCGCACGGTCTGGATCAATGACCAGGCCTACATCGATGGCGAGTCGCTGGAGCAGGGCATCAAGCTGCAAATCAACGATGGCCCGGTCAAGAGCGTCAGTCTCGTCACCCCGGAAGGAAAAACCTTCAGGGGCGCCAGCGGCGAAACCGTCGAGGT
>JGI11705J14877_10000184_pt1 | contig 39535 bp, 37 predicted proteins | sample Etolaghawater15m_FD_14877 | JGI IMG/M metagenome (IMG submission 14877) | reverse complement strand
CCCCGTCGAGGGCAANCCGTCATTCCTGCCGAGATCCGCAATCGCCTGCATTTGACCGCCTCCGACCGGCTCGAATGGATAGTCGAAGGCACGACACTGCGAGTGATTCCGGTCAAACAGGACCCGATTGCCGGCTTTCGCGGTCAGGGCAAGGGCGGAGCAACCGAGCGCCTGATCGCCGATCGCGAAGCCGATCGTCAAGCGGAATGAAGGCCTACCTGCTCGACACCTCCGCATTATTGACGCTGCGCGATGACGAGGCTGGCGCGCAAACGGTGGCTGATCTGTTGTACCAAAGCCAGAATGGAACGGTGCGCTGTCTGGCATGTTTCATGACCCGGATGGAAATCTTCTACCGGGTATGGAAGGACGAAGGCGAAGCAGCCGGACGATTGGCCTATGAGATGCTGCAATCCCTGCCCATCGACTGGGTGCATGAAAGCGCCGATTTGCTTGAACAGGCGGCCAGAATCAAGGCCACCCACAGCCTGTCATTGGCCGATGCCTGGATCGCCGCCAGCGCCTGGCTGAACGATGCGGTGCTGGTGCATAAGGACCCGGAGTTTTCCGCTCTCGATGTCGAACAATTGGCGCTGCCGTTCAAACCGGTTGGATAATGGGCGCAGCTCCGGGAACAGCTGCGCAACATCGATGCGTCACACACAACAAGTAACCCGTGTAGGGTGCAAAAACAGCGCAACGGCGAAACCAAATGTGGGAGCCGAGCCCCCTCGGCGATAATCTTCACACAGCGCACCATCCCGGAAAATCGCCCAGAGGGCTGGGCTCCCACCTCATATCCCACCCCTGCCTACCATCTGATAACACCGGTGGTTCCTGCCATTTGTGCTTGATGGCATGATGGTTCACGGTTCGGTGCAATGTGCTAACATCCGCAAAAAAATGGATATTACGTTTATGAAAACGACCCTGCTGCAAATGCTTGCTGGTGTGATCCTGGCCTCGCTGTTGGGCTCACAGGTCCGGGCCGATCTGCAACAGAACACCGAGCGCCTGAATATTTACCTCGATCAATTGCGCGACGAGCGGCTTGAACGCGAGCGATTGGAACGAGAAAGACTGGAACGCGAAAGGCTGACCGGCGAATGGGTGGACATACCCAGCGGCTGTTTCCAGATGGGCAGCACCCGTGGCGCAACTGACGAGAAACCGGTGCACGAGGTCTGCCTGAAGGGCTTCCAGATGGGCCGGTACGAGGTCACCCAGGGCCAGTGGCGTGCGCTCATGGGCGGCAACCCCAGCCATTTTTCGAGCTGCGGCGATGACTGCCCGGTGGAGAAGGTCAGCTGGAACGATATCCAGGAATTTTTGAAGATACTCAAGCGCAAGACCGGCCTGAACTTCCGCCTGCCGAGCGAGGCCGAGTGGGAATACGCCTGCCGTGGCGGCGTGGCCAATGAGACCTACTGCGGCGGCAACGAGGCCGGGCGCGTCGGCTGGTACAAAGGCAACAGCGGCAGCAAGACCCATGGTGTCGGCGGCAAAGCGCCTAACGGCTTTGGGCTGTACGACATGAGCGGCAACGTGTGGGAATGGACCGAGGACTGCTGGAACGATAGTTATAACGGCGCGCCCCGCGATGGTTCCGCCTGGCACAGTGGTGATTGCTCGCGCCGTGTGCTGCGCGGCGGCTCCTGGGACCTCGGCGGCGGCAGGCTGCGCGCGGCCCCCCGTTACAGGATCACCGCCGACTTCCACAGCACCGATAACGGCTTTCGCCTCCTGCTCCAGGACCGCCCGTAGCGGTGCGCAGGGCGTTACCCTTGGGCGCTTTTACCCTTTTGCCCTTAACCTGAGTCGATGCGCTTGATGTGTTTCTCGATGCCTGATCGAAGCCGCGTGTGCGGGGTAGGGTGCAATACCATTGCACCGTGGCCGATGAGCCACAGTAACTCGCATGATTGTCAATTGACAACTTTGCGAGGGCTGAACTAGACTGGCATCAAACCCCGGGATCTGCTCATGGCAAAACGGAAACAACACCCCGACAAGGATATAGAACACGCATTGCGTTATGCCGAGCGGCGGGGATGGCGCATCGGAGTGGGTGGAGCGCATGCCTGGGGAAAGATGTATTGTCCGGAAAACGATGTTGAATGTCGCTGTGGTGAATATTGCATCGTCAGCATCTGGAGCACACCGCGAAACGCGGTCAATCATGCACGGCAGATCAGGCGGGTCGTTGATCGCTGCATACACCGGGATTGATCCATGTCTCTAAAAGAGAGTGTTATGAACGAGTACGAATTCAGGCTTAATTTTCGTCTGCCGGATGATCGGTCCGATCCCGCTGATTACGTCGATGAACTGGCCCGACAAGGTTGTGACGATGCCCTGATCGGCATCGGTCAGCGTGGACGCATCGCCCTCGATTTCACCCGGAGTGCCGCCACCGCGTTCGATGCCTTGAAATCGGCGATCTCCGATGTCAAGCGCGCCATCCCCGAAGCCCGATTGATCGAGGTGGCGCCCGATCTGGTCGGCTTGACTGACCTGGCCGAGCTGTTCGGTTTTTCGCGACAGAATATGCGCAAGTTGATGCTGTCCGCCGGCGCATCATTCCCCAATCCTGTACATCAAGGCAAGGCGTCGATCTGGCACCTGGCCCCCGTTCTCGACTGGATTCGCGATAACCGAAAATACGCGGTCGCGGATATCCAGGTGGAGCTTGCGCAAGCCGCCATGCAGGTCAACGCGGCGCGCGAGATTCGATACATCGATGCGGCCAGACGGGAAGAATTGCTACGCCTGACGGCTTGAAATGGCGTGGCCAGTTGCCGCGGGATAAGGTTCGGGTTATTCACCATGGTCATGGTGCAATGCGCTGCGCTTATTGCACCCTACGCGGCCCGCGAGGTTGTTTGAGGGGGGTGAGATGGCTATGCTCACGCAGCAATATGTTGATTTGATTTACGGAGAATGGGGGTAAAACAATGAATCTACGGACGTTTACTTTGCTTGCATGTGCCTTGTTCGTGCTTGCCGCCTGCAAATCCGGGCCAACGCCGACAACCGAATCGGCCCGCAACCCAACGCAAACCGCTTCCCGCCTAAACAGCCCTGAGCCCGAGGCCCCACGACCGCCAGCCCGCCCGGTTTTTACCGATCTGATGTCAGCCCTTAAAGGCGGCGCTGACGATGCGTCGCTGGCGCGCCTGATCGAATCCGGCGCGGATCTGAACGAGGCCAACGCCGAGGGCGTGACCCCGTTCATGGCGCTGGTCGCCACACGCTCGCCAGAGCTGGTCAAGCTGGCGCTGCGCCACGGCGCGGATGCCGCGCACACCCTGATTACCGGGGATGGGCCTGTCGATGCGGCGGGTTTCGCGCGCGGCTTGCTGGGTCTGGGGGCATCGGCCGAGGTGGCGTACCAGCAGCCGTTTTTCGGTCTCAACGGCAAGGGTATCAGCGGCGGGCCGCTGGACGAGGCCGGGGCCGCGCGGTTGATCGAGAATATCGCGCTGCTGCGCGCCCGCCAGTTCGAGCTGGCGAAACTCGACGATGCGACCATCCAGAAGGCGCGCGACGAATTCAAGGCCTGGAGCGAAACAACCCAGCGCCGCATCGATGCACTCAGCAGTCCCATCGCCCATATCCCCGAACCGACCCTGCCGCCGGTACAGGCTTTCAAAAAAAGTCCGTTCGAAACCCTGGCCATGTTTCAGCAGCGCATGGAGGATGCACGCAAGGAGCGCGAAATTCAGACGACCGAGCTGCTGGCGCGCTATCGTAAGCGGGTCGAGGCGCGCAACCAGCAGGTTGCCCAGAACAGCGCCGAGCTGAAAAAGCTGCAGGCCGAGGTCGCCAGGCGAAATGCGGCTTACCAAAAGGATTTGGAACCTTTTTTACAATCGATTGCGCTTGACCTGAGAGCCAACCAACGGCGTTTTCTGGCCGAGGCCATGGCGGCTGTGTATGGCGCGCCCTGGCTGAAGGCCATCGAACAGGATGGCGCCCCCAAATACGATGCCGAGCGCGGCCTGATGTTCGCGCAACTGGGCTTCAGCGGTCTGGCGGAAACGCGTGAGCTGGTGATTCCGGTCAAGGCCGGGCCGGGGGCCGAGCAGTTCTACAATCAACTCAAGTCAGGTGACATGCCCGCGACGGCCTGGTTTGGTGTGGGCGGCAGCGATGGCCAGGTCAGCCTGCAAAGCGCCGACATCGATTTCGAGCGCACGAAATACAGCGCAAGGCTCGATCAGGGCGAGCGTTTTATCGCCCAGGCCCCGGTTGAGGTGGTGCTGCAGGAGAAGGCCGCCGTGCCGCAACTGGCGCAGGGCGCAGTCGAGCGCGTGGTATTCGACGAGGCGGCGCTAGCCAGCCTGACCTTGCAAAACCCCAACATCAAGGACGTGCAGTTTGAGGCCTTTCTGCTCAAGGAGCAAAAGGCCTTCGACGATGATATCCCGCAACTGCTGGCCAAAACCCCGGCCGTGGCGGTCAACCGCAGTAACTGGTTGTTTGTGATCGGCATCGGCGAATACGAGCAGACCGACGATATCCTGTACTCGCGCCGCAGCGCCGAGCTGTTCAGCCAGGTGGCGAGCAAGACCCTCGGCGTGCACGACTCGCGGCGTATCGTGCTGCTGGATAAACAAGCCTCCAGCGGCGCGATCCAGGACCAGCTGCGCCTGATGCTGGACAAGGTCAAACCCGGCGACAACATCTGGTTCTACTATTCGGGTCATGGTCTGCCGGTGGCGGAGAAGGGCAACGCGCCCTACCTGTTGCCCGTCGACAAGATTCCCGATTTCATCGCCAGCGATGACTTTTACCAGGCCCAGTCGATTTATCGGTTGTTACAAAATTCGCGTGCCTCGCAGGTGGTCGCCTTCATGGATTCGTGTTTTACCGGCACCACCGATGGCAAGAGCGTGTTCGGCGGCAACAAGGCGGCCACGCGCCTGCAGCCAAAGCAGTTACGCATCGCCAATACCGATAAGATGGCGGTGCTGACCGCAGGCACCGACAAGCAGTTCTCCAATGCCTTGCCTGAAACCGGTCATCGACTGTTCAGCTACTACCTGATGAAGGCCATGCTCAAGGGTTATGACCGCGTGGGTGACTTCGCCAACCGCGTGAGGGCTGATGTCAGCGACAAAAGCCTCGATCTCGGTGGGCTGAATCGTCAGACGCCGGTGCTGGTGGGCAATCCTAATTTGCGCCTGCGGTGACGGGTCGGTAGGGTGTAATACCATTGCACCCTTTCGCTGGTAACGTTGTCGCCGATTTTGGATGCTGTGCGAGGGGCGAAATCCACGCATAACCGGAGGGGGGTGATTCTCCTTGGGTATGGTGCAATGCGCGTTCGCTTATTGCACCCTACGTTTTTTGCATTTGCAACGCTCGTCAGCCGTTATAACGGTCGAATTCGTCGTAATAGCGGTTGAAGCCAACCGCGTCCTTGAGTCCTTCAAAATCCAGAATATTGTCTGGCTCCCGGCCTTGTTTGATCATCTGCAGCGACTGGCGCATGGCCAGTATCGAGGCATTCAGCAGGGTCAGCGGGTACACCATGATCTTGTAACCGATTTTTTCCAGCTCCTGAGGCGGCAGGATCGGGGTTTTGCCGTGTTCGATCATGTTGGCCATCTTGGGGCCGGGTACGGCAGCGCAATAGGCCTGCATTTCCTCGACCGATTCCGGGGCCTCGAGAAAGGTGATATCGGCGCCGATACGGGCGAATTCCTGGCAGCGTTCGATGGCATCGTCCAGGCCGTGGATGGCGCGCGCATCGGTGCGCGCCATGATCAGGATATCGCTGCCCTCGTTGCGCGCGTCGACCGCCGCCTGAATACGCGAAAAAGCCTCGTCACGTGACACGACGTCTTTACCCTTGGTGTGCCCGCAGCGTTTGGGCATGACCTGGTCCTCAAGCATGATGCAGGCAAAACCGGCGCGCGCGTAGCCCTCGACCGTGCGTTTGACGTTCAGCGCATTGCCAAATCCGGTATCGCCATCGCCGAACATGGGGATATTGACCCGGTTGCAGATGTAACGCCCCTGGTCGACCATCTCGCCGTAGGAGATCAGGCCGGTGTCCGGTTCGCCCAGACGTGCGCCCGAGACGGCAAAACCGCTCATGAAGCCGAGCTCGAAACCGGCTTCCTCGATCAGCGCGGCGGACATGGCGTCGTGGCAGCCGGGCATGCTGAGTATGCCGGGGCGGGCGAGTAACTGGCGCAGTTTGTCAGCGGGTGTGGTCATGTCGAGGCTCCTCGTGTTCGATTGTTGCGATCTGGGCCGGTATTATTTTCGTCCGGGTAGGCGATTTCAATTAAAATCAAGCCGCCGAGAGCGCTTCCACCCGCAAACGACGCTGATCAATACGCGCTGTCCACGACTCGAACCCCACTATGGAACACGACTGCCTGATGACTGAAACGCCCCCCAGACTCGTTGTCCGCCCCTGCGATTCGGCCCTGTCTGCACAGTTATCCACGATGCATCCGGTGCTGCAGCGGGTATACGCAGGGCGGGGAATCGCCAGCGTCGATGACGTCGACTATCGGCTGGATCGATTGCTGCCGCCCTCGGCGATCAGCCATCTGGGTGAGGCCGCCGAGTTGTTGGCAAGGCATGTGATCGGCGGCTCGTCGATCCTGATCTTTGGCGATTACGATGCCGATGGCGCGACCAGTACCGCGTTGTGTCTGCGGGTATTGCGCCGACTGGGGCACGAAAAGGTCAACTTCATGCTGCCTGACCGGGTGCTGGACGGGTACGGCGTGTCCGCCGGCGTGGCGCGACGGATCGTCGATTACGCGCCGGATCTGGTCATTACCGTGGATACCGGCATCGCCAGTTTTGCCGGCCTGCAGCTATTGCACGAGGCAGGGATCGAGGTGCTGGTGACGGATCATCACCTGCCTGCGCACAAGCTGCCGACGGCCACGGCCATCGTCAACCCCAATGCCTTTGCGGATAGCGCCGGTAAATGCCTGGCGGGTGTCGGGGTGGCCTTTTACCTGATGCTGGGCCTGCGCCAGGCCTTGCGCAGGCACCACTGGTTCGATGCACACGACGAACCGCGTCTCGCCGATTACCTGGACCTGGTTGCCATTGGCACGGTCGCTGACCTGGTGCCGCTGGACTATAACAACCGGGTGCTTGTCAATGAGGGCCTGAAAAGGATTCACAACGGGCATTGCGCGCTGGGCATTCGCGCGCTGGTCGAGGTGGCCGGGCGCAGCCTGTATCGCATCAACGCGCAGGACATAGGTTTTACCTTAGGACCGCGCATCAATGCCGCCGGGCGTCTGGATGACATGTCGATCGGCGTGCGCACGCTGATCTGTGACGATCAGGCCACGGCCCTGTCACTGGCGCGCGAGCTGGAGGATATCAACAGCTACCGGCGCGAGTTGCAGGGCCAGATGACCGAGCAGGCGCTGGCGCAGTTGCCCGATTTGTCCGATGGCGACGCTCGATGCAGCCACGTGTTATTCAACGATGACTGGCATGAGGGCATCGTTGGCATCATCGCCTCGCGCATCAAGGATGAAACCTATCGTCCCTCGATTGCGTTTGCGCAGGCTGCCGATGGCATGCTCAAGGGTTCAGGTCGCTCGATACGCGGTGTTCACCTGCGCGACATGCTGGACCTGGTCGACAAGTCGGACGCTCAGCTGATCGAACGCTTCGGTGGTCATGCCATGGCCGCAGGGCTGAGCATTCAGGCGGCGCAACTGCAGGCCTTCAGCCAGGCCTTCGAGACGGTTATCCAGCGTCATGTGGATGCCGCCGTGTTCGATAATCGTATCGAATGCGATGGCGAACTGGCGACCCGCGATCTGACCCTGGAGCTGGCCCAGTTGCTGGAGCAGGGCGGGCCGTGGGGGCAGCGTTTTCCGATGCCGACATTTCACGGACATTTTGACGTGCTGGACCAGCGCGTACTGGTCGATCGCCATCTCAAGCTGGTGCTCACACCACTCGATCGCCAGCAGCCGGTCGATGCCATCCTGTTTTACGCTGCGCCCGATGAATTGAAAACCCGGCACGATCGGGTCCACCTGCACTATGAGTTGAACGCCAACGAGTTTCGCGGCGAAACCAGCCTGCAACTGATCGTGCGTGATCTTCTCGTGGACTGATTTATGAGAGGCTTTGCCATTTCGCGATTCCTGATGCGCACAAACACCTGCCGCCCGGGTCCGGCAATGCATGGCGGGTGGTTGTTGCCAAACAGGCGCAATGCCACAATGCCAATCCAGATAACGATTCAATCAAGCCAATAACTGGGGGCTGCTTATGCAACTCAATGATTCAAGCCTGATAAAAGATTCGGCCTACATCGATGGACAGTGGAGGCGGCCTGAGCAGGGTCCTGTATTCGCGGTGACTAATCCGGCAAGCGGTGAGACCATCTCGAGCGTTCCCGATCTGGGGGTGCAGGAGACACGTCACGCCATAGAATGCGCGCACGCGGCCTGGAAGCCCTGGCGAGAGCTGCTGGCCAAGGAGCGCTCGGCGATCCTGCGGCGCTGGTTCGACCTGATTATGGCCAATCAGCCCGATCTGGCCAAGATTTTGAGCATGGAGCAGGGCAAACCCCTGGCCGAGGCCATGGGCGAGATTGCCTACGGCGCCAGTTTCATCGAGTGGTTCGCGGAGGAAGGCAAACGCATCTATGGCGATGTGATACCCAGCGGTGTAGCGGGTCGGCGTACGCTGGTGATCAAACAGCCGATTGGTGTGGTCGGCGCGATCACGCCCTGGAATTTTCCCACCGCGATGATTACACGCAAGGCAGGTCCGGCGCTGGCGGCCGGCTGCCCGGTGGTGGTCAAACCCGCCGCTGAGACGCCACTATCGGCGCTGGCCCTGGCTGAGCTGGCGCAGCGCGCGGGATTGCCCGCCGGTGTGTTCAATATTATTACGACCCGCCAGGCTCAACAGGTGGGTGCAGAGATGACCAGCAACCCCCTGGTACGCAAGTTGTCCTTTACCGGCTCAACCGCGGTCGGCAAGTTGCTCATGCAACAGTGTGCGAGCACGGTAAAAAAAGTCGCACTTGAACTGGGTGGCAATGCCCCCTTTCTGGTGTTCGACGATGCCGATATCGATGCCGCGGTCGACGGCGCCCTGGCGTCGAAGTATCGCAACAGCGGCCAGACCTGCGTGTGCGCCAATCGATTGATCGTTCAGGACAGGGTATATGATGAGTTTGCACACAAGCTGGCGCAGGCCGTACAGAAGTTGCAGGTTGGTGAGGCCAGCGAGCAGGGCGTGCAGCAGGGGCCGTTGATCAGTGAGGCTGCGGTGCAAAAAGTCGAAGCACATATTGCAGACGCGCTGCAAAAAGGCGCCAGTGTCGCAACGGGCGGCAAGCGACATGCGCGGGGTGGCACTTTTTTTGAACCGACCGTGTTGTTGAACGTGGACAGCACGATGCGCGTCAGCTTCGAGGAAACCTTCGGTCCGGTGGCGCCGATTTATCGATTTTCCAGCGAAGACGAGGCGCTGGCGCTGGCCAATGCCACGGAATACGGTCTGGCGGCATATTTCTACGCTCGTGATATCGGGCGCATATGGCGCATCGCCGAGGGCCTCGAAAGCGGCATCGTGGGCATCAACGAGGGCATCATCTCAACCGAGGTGGCGCCATTCGGTGGCGTCAAGGAATCCGGCATTGGCCGCGAAGGCTCGCGATACGGCATCGAGGAGTTCGTCGAGATCAAGTATCTTTGCATGGGACTCGGAGCCTGAGGCGATAGCCCGCCCGCGGCAATTGCAGCCGGGTTTATCGGCTGAACGACTCATTTCAGACTGTGCCATAATCGCTGCATGGGCGATGAAGTCAGCAAAGATAAATTCTCAAAGGCCGATTATTCAAGGTTCAAGCAACGCCTTGATCAGGAGACCGAACATGTGCGCGCGCTGTTTCTACGCGCCGGATTCGATCATTCCACACGCCGCCTGGGCTACGAGCTTGAGCTGTGCCTGCTGAATGCCCGGGGAGAACCTTCGCCCTGCAACCAGCAGGTGCTGGAGCAGGCGGACAATCCACATTTCACTGTCGAACTCGCGCGTTTCAATCTGGAGATCAATGGCAATGCCTTTGCCGTGCATGACACGGTGATGGCGCAATTGCAACAGGACATGGCTGAACTGTATGCCGAGGTCGCCGATGCAGCGCAGATCTTTGGTTGCCGCACGGGTCTTTTCGGGGTTTTGCCAAGCCTGACCCGAGAGCACGTGAATCGGCAGTCTTTCATGTCTGACCTGTCACGTTATCGCCTGCTCGATAAACGCGTGATGCAAATGCGCGGCAGACCGGTGCAACTCGACATACACGGGCCTGATCATCTGCAGCTGGAAAAGAACGACGTAATGCTCGAAGCGCTCGGCACCTCGCTGCAAATCCATTACCAGATTCCATTCGAGGAGTCGGTTGCTAGCTATCATGCGGCGCTTTGGTCGAGCCTGGCGCTGATCGGTGCGGCCGCCAATTCTCCCCTGGTGCTTGGCGCTCGCGGCTGGCAGGAATCACGCATCGTCATCTTCAAACAGGCGGTGGACAGCCGCAATCCCCAGGAGATACATGATCAGCAGACACCGAGGGTTCATCTGGCCCAGGGTTACATACACAGCTGGATGGAACTGTTCGAGGACAACCTTTGTTACAGCCCGATTCTGCCCGAGGTGCTGGATAAACCGCTTGAGAGTCTGCACCATTTCAATCTGCACAACGGAACCATCTGGCGCTGGGTAAGGCCCATTCTTGGCAGGGATGAACCGGGTCGGTATCATCTGCGACTCGAATTGCGCGTAACCCCCGCTGGCCCGACCCTGATCGACAGCATGGCCAATCTGGTGTTCCAGATAGGGCTGATCGAAGGGCTCAAGCTCAAACCGAATGAATTGACCCTGGTGCCCTACGAGGTGCTGGAACAGGATTTCTACTCGGCTGCGCGGCATGGCCTGTCGGCCGAGGTCAGCTGGTGTAATGGCAAGATGGGGCGACTACAGGACCTGGTGCTGCGATTCGCCATCCCAACGGCTGTTACAGGGCTCGAATTGCTTGGAATTCGCGATTATGCCGGCTGGATGGACATAGTTCAGCAGCGCGTACAAAGCGGCCGAACCGGTGCACGCTGGATTCTCGATGCCTGGGCGAGTCAACCCGATGCCAATGCACTGGTTCAGCAATACATGCTTCACGCGAGTACCAACCGGCCGGTTCACTTATGGCCAGATTTTGAAACATGAGCAGCGACAGACTTGATTACATTGAGGGTGTGCCAGACGGATTTTTCGACCTGTCGGTTGAGAATATTCTGACGGTTTTCCCCAATCCCACGCTGTTATCGCTGCCGGGCAGCAAGCGCGATGCGTTGTTTGTCTCCATTCTGCTGCATGGCAATGAATATTCGGGCTTGCTCGCCGTGCAACGGCTGCTCAGACAATACCCTGACGGACTGCCCCGAAGCATGTACCTGTTCATCGGCAATGTGCGCGCGGCTTCCGTTGGCAAACGAACCCTGCCCGGGCAGACCGATTTCAACCGCTGCTGGCCCGGCGCCGAACAGGCGCCCGACCCGGTCATTGATCTGGCGCGGCAGGTGTTTGAGCGGGTCACGGCAGGCGAGCTATTCGCCGCCATCGATGTGCACAACAACTCGGGCGCCAACCCGCATTACGCCTGCATGACCGATGTCACCCAGGCCAATCAGCACCTGGCGGCCATGTTCAATCACATCGGCCTGGTATTCAAACGCCCGCGCGGCGTATCGACGATGGCCTTTGACGGCGTCTGTCCGGCGGTCACCATTGAATGCGGGCGTCCGGGTGATGCGGCAGGTGTGGACCACGCCACCGAGATGTTGAATGCACTGCTCAATATCGACCACCTGCCGCAACGACCGGTCGCCGCACACGACCTGCAGCTGGTTCAATCCCTGGCTACCTTGAACATACCCGATGATGTCAGCTTCGATTTCAACCTGTCGGCGCGGGCCGATCTGACCTTCGATGCGGGTTTCGAGCGCAAGAATTTTACCGAATTGAAAGCAACCGATGTGTTCGCCCATACCCGTGTTGCGAGGCCTTTGCGCATCACCAACCAGGATGGTGAGGACGTGACCGACGAGATCATGCGTGTGGAAAACGGCAAGGTGTATCTCAACCGCCCCTTGATGCCGGCGATGATTACCCTGGACAAGGCCATCGTGCGTCAGGATTGTCTGTGTTACCTGCTGGCCGACTACCATGATTGACCGGGCGCGCAAGCCCGATACGCGTGAGGCGATGCGCGGTCTGATTCGTGAGATACGCGAGGTGATGCCATTTGGCCTTCGCGCCGAGGATATCTGCAAGGACGAATGCAGGTCCTGTTCGCTGAAGTTGCTGGAATACCTCGAAACGGAACTCGACAGCTGGCAGTATCGTCTGGACAACGCAGAAATACCGAATTTCCGCGATCTGTCGAGGCTGGCGCGCAGCGGCCGCAAGATCTATTCGGCGCTCTACAGGAACGGGCTGATCAGCCCAGCGGCAGGACAACTGGAGACATAACGGGTGGCGGGGTTTTTCATGATTTCGGGCAGCGTGCTGACGAACCTTGCAATGGATGACATGCAAGCGCTGTTGCAGGGCCAGGGGATTAGCGCTCGCCTGGAGGACGATGAGTTACGTCTGGATGGGGCTGCGCGCCTGTATATCCGCCGCGGATTTGAGCATGAATTCATACTGGTCGGCGATGCGCGTGAACTGGCCGATCTGCGCGCAGACAGCGAACGCCTGTCACGGATGCTGGCGGAGCAGGGCATAGCACATGCCTGGGAGTTGTACGACAGGGACAACGAGCAGATCGAGGATTACGAATTTAGCCCTGAAAACCTGCACAATCGCCTCATTCTCGGTTAGAATTCCGGCCTTTTTCACATTTGACCCTGTTATGCTTGAAACCAACCCCATCTCGCAAAAAATCGATGACCTGCTAGCGCGTATCGACGCGTTAAGGGGGTATCTTTGACTACGCTGAAAAGAAAGAGCAGCTTGAAGAGGTTCGCCTAGAACTGGAAAACCCGGAAATCTGGAACAACCCGGAAAAGGCCCAGCAACTGGGCAAGGACCGCGCCAGTCTTGAAGCCATCGTCGATGGCCTCGATGCCACCGCCAAGGCCGTCACCGATGCCGCCGAATTGTTCGAACTGGCTGCCGAGGAGCAGGACGAATCGACCCTGCAGTCAATACAGCATGATCTGCAAGCCTCCGAACAGACCGTCGCCAACCTTGAATTCCGACGCATGTTTTCCGGTGAAATGGATGAACACAATGCGTTTCTCGACATCCAGGCGGGTTCGGGTGGGACCGAGGCGCAGGACTGGGCCGAGATGCTGTTGCGCATGTACCTGCGCTGGGGTGAGAAAAAGGGCTTCAAAACCGAACTGATCGAGGTATCGGCCGGTGATGTGGCCGGCATCAAGAGCGCCTCGGTTTTCTTTCAGGGCGAATACGCCTACGGCTGGTTGCGCACCGAGACCGGCGTGCATCGCCTGGTGCGCAAGTCGCCGTTCGATTCGGGTAACCGCCGACACACCTCGTTTGCTGCGGCCTTCGTGTCGCCCGAGGTGGATGACGATATCGATATCGAGATCGATCCCTCCGACCTGCGCATCGACGTCTACCGCGCCAGCGGCGCCGGCGGACAGCACGTCAACCGGACGGAATCCGCCGTGCGTATCACGCATGTGCCGACGAACACCGTTGTGCAGTGTCAGAATGACCGCTCTCAGCACAAAAACAAGGCGACAGCCATGAAGCAGCTGAAAGCCAAGTTATACGAGTTGGAGATACAACAGCGCAATGCGGCCGCGCAGAGTGTCGAGGACACCAAATCGGATATCGGCTGGGGTAGCCAGATTCGTTCCTACGTGCTCGATCAGTCGCGCATCAAGGACCTGCGTACCCATGTTGAAACCGGCAATACCCAGGCAGTTCTGGACGGCGCGCTCGACCAGTTCATCGTACCCAGTTTAAAAAGCGGATTGTAAATCATGACCGAAGCTACCGACGCCACCCCCGATGCTAACGAGCATCACGACGCCAACAAGTTGATCGCATTGCGGCGTGACAAGCTGGCCGAATTGCGCAAGCAGGGACAGGCCTTCCCGAATCATTTCCGGCGTGAAGATATGGCTGCCGATCTGGTCAAGAAGTATCAGCACGAGACGAAGGAATCACTTGAAGAAATGGCTGTAACTGCCTGTATTGCCGGGAGAATGATGTTCAGGCGCATCATGGGCAAGGCGAGCTTCGCCAAGCTTCAGGATATGACTGGCCAGTTCCAGATCTATGTCCACCAGAAGACCCTCGGCGACGCAGTATACGAGGCGTTCAAACACAGCGATATCGGTGATATCTACGGTGCCGAGGGCGTGTTGTTCAAGACCAATACCGGCGAGCTGTCGCTGAAGGTGTCCAGGCTGCAATTGCTGACAAAATCGCTGCGCCCGTTGCCGGAGAAGTTCCACGGTCTGACCGATACCGAGCACAAATATCGCCAGCGTTACCTCGACCTGATCATGAATGCCGATTCGCGGCGCGTGTTCCAGATTCGCAGCCAGACCATCAATTTCATTCGTGACTACCTGACCGGCAAGGGTTACATGGAGGTGGAAACGCCCATGATGCAGGTGATTCCTGGCGGTGCCGCAGCGCGCCCGTTCGTCACCCATCACAACGCGCTGGATATGGACCTGTACCTGCGTATTGCGCCCGAGCTGTTCCTCAAACGACTGGTGGTGGGCGGTTTTGAGAAGGTGTTCGAGATCAATCGCAACTTCCGTAACGAAGGCCTGTCGACGCGCCACAATCCTGAATTCACCATGATCGAGTTTTACCAGGCCTACGCCGATTACCATGAACTGATGGATCTGACCGAGGATATGATCCGCCAGCTCGCGCAAGCCGTCCTGGGTACGACCGAGCTGAGCTACCAGGGACAGGACTTTGATCTCGGCAAGCCCTTCGCGCGCATGTCGGTGAAGGAATCGATCACCCATTTCAATCCAGATATCAGCTCCCAGATTCTGGATGATCTGACGCTGGCCCGCGCACAGGCCGGGAAACTGGGCATCCATGTCGAAGACAGCTGGGGTCTGGGCAAGGTGCAGATCGAGATTTTCGAAAAGACGGTCGAACATCGCCTGGTGCAACCGACCTTCATCACCGCCTATCCAACCGAGGTGTCGCCACTGGCGCGCAAAAACGACGACGACGGGTTTGTGACCGATCGCTTTGAGTTCTTTATCGGCGGACGTGAACTGGCCAACGGGTTTTCAGAGTTAAACGATCCCGAGGACCAGGCCGAACGTTTCCGCCAGCAGGTTGAGAATAAAGATGCCGGGGATATGGAAGCCATGCATTACGACGAGGATTACATTCGTGCGCTCGAATATGGATTGCCGCCCACGGCAGGTGAGGGCATAGGTATCGACCGACTGGTCATGTTCCTGACCGATTCACCGAGTATCCGCGACGTGCTGCTGTTTCCTCACATGCGTCCGGAATAATCCTGACCGCCGATCAGCAGGAATCAGCCGCCAGCCTGGCCTGGCGGCTGTGGTATCCCAGCTGCGATTTTTTGCCATTATGCATGACGCATTCGAGCAGCCGGTCGCGCTCATGCGGCATGTCCCGAAACAGATTTCCAGCCAACAAGACCATGTGGAGCCTTTCGCCGGATAAATCCACATTAACTTTGAAACTGTACTATACGACGGGACACACTGTGCAGTTGCCGGAACTGATCTCGAATGAATTCAAAACCAGGGTCTGTCACCTTCGAACGTCGCTATCTGGCAATCACATTAGGATTCCTGTTGATTACGGCGGTTTTACTGGTCGCCCTTGTGCATCTCAGACAGCTGGATTTTGTCAATAATCAACAGGCGCTGATGGCCGCCATGACGCGCTCTACGGCCAACGAAATCAGCCTGCTGGTCAGTAACTATCGCCGCTCGGTACGTTTGTTCGCCGAGGACAACCGCGAGCTGCTGTCCCGGGTGGTCGCTTCGCCTCAGGACGAAAGCGCGCTGATCCAACTGCAGGAACGAGTCAGGCGCCATTTCACTAATTCCTTTGGCATGACGGTGGCGACTTCCGACGGCCAGGTGTTGATCGATGATTTCGATGGCCTGGTGGGCGAAATCTGTGTCCGCGACCTGCAGCATTTCGCCATCAGCAAGCGGCCCTACGAGATCTTCGTGCATCCGCATGCCAGTGTCTATCATTTCGATATGCCGGTGTTTGTGAATGGTATAGGCCGCGAGCCGGTGGTTTTTTTTATCAGCTTCAAACTTGATGAGATCGCCCGCCTGTTAGCCAACGGCGTGCCACCCGGGCACCGTTTTGTCGTGGTGAATGCCGATGATCCCGTGTTAATCGAGGTGACCGAAAAAGGCTCGCGGGCGCAACTTGGTGAGCATATCCGCCTGGATGAGGAAACCAGCCAGTCGGTTGGCTTCCGGCGCAAGATAGACAATACCAACTGGCTGTTGCTGGATATCCCTGAATCGGGCCTGTTCAGCGCTCATCTGGGCAAACTGGTGATTCAGGCCATTGTCATCTTCGTGTTGGTGGCCGTCGGCAGTCTCCTCATTTTCGTATATCTGCAGCGCGAAACCACGCGACGTAAAATTACCCATTCAAGGCTGATGGAAACCAATCGACAACTCACGAGCACCAGTGCGCGATTGCTCGAAACCGAAAAGATGGCGTCGCTGGGTGGCTTGCTGGTGCGCATGGTGGATGAGGTCGTTTCACCCCTGGATTCAACCCGTTCGCTGGTCAAACAGATCGCAGAGCATTCGACCCGGTTGCAGCGTCATGTCATTGCAGACCGGATCGAGCCGGGCGAACTCGAGTCGTATATCGAACAGGTTAACGCGGCATGTCGGCATTCATTGACCAATCTCGAACACATGGACGATTTGCTGAAGGATTTCGATGCCCTGGCGAGTTTGCAGAATCAGCTCGAAGTGCGGACGTTTAAACTGGGGCAGCATATACGCAGTGTTCTTGAGGGTATGGATGAGGGGCTGTCGCGCGCCCAAGTTCGCTGGAGCCTGGGTTGCGAGCATGATTTCGAGATTCAGGCCAATCCGGGCGCTTTGGCGCTGGTCATCACGCACCTGGTTTTGAATTCGTTACATGCTGGCAACAATCGCGATAGTCACTCCGATCTTTATCTTGATGTCATCAAGTCAGGCAATGATGCCATCATTCGCTATCGTGATACCTCGACGACCGTGTCAGCGGATGTGCTGGACAAGTTGTTAGGCCAGGCCAACAGTCCTGTATCGGCACAGGGCGGCGATCATTTACTGGCAGCGAACGGGTTCAGCGTATTCAATGCACTGGTTCGCAAATTATTGAACGGGCGAACCGAAATCGACGGCACCAAAAAATCTGGCCTGCATATCAGCCTGTTTATCCCGATGGATATTCGCCAGGCGAATTAGAGGAACCTGGCTGCCCGCCGGATGCGGGGTGTTGCAGGATTCTATACCGCATAGCTTGACCTGCTTAATCGATGGCCGCGCGAATCTCTTCAACACCGCCGGACATATCGATCTCTTCAAAATCGCCTTCCATGCCGATGCGCTGGAACGCAGGCACGTCGCTGGCTTTGACATGGCCGAGCGGATGGTCTGATCCACTCACGGTTTCCAGTAACGCAACCTGCACGATGTCGGTGTAGTCGGCCTCACCGCCATGATCGCGCTGGATGTCCAGATGTTGCTCCGGCACCTTAATCATGGCTTCGGAGAATCCCCAGCTCTTCAGAATCGCCGCACCCACCACCGGGTATAACGAATAGATCAGTTCATCCAGCTTTTCAGTACTGTTGAGAAGTGATGAATCGCTCTCCGCCTTGACGAGGATTGGAGAAACACCAATGGAGTGGGTGAGCCCGGCCAGCAGAGCGCTATCGGAATCGAGGCGGGTGTAACTCTTGGCCAGCACGGCGCTCAAGGCGGCGATGTCGGTGCTCAACTTCCAGGTTTTTCTCAAGTACTTGTCAACTACCGGGTTGGTTGCCTGGAACAATTGCTTCATGACCAGCGAGGTGGCCAGATTTCTGACCGTATTGAGGCCCATGCGGGTAACCGCGGCATGCACGTTATCAGCTGAACTCAGCCCGCGATACAGTGCCGAATTGGCAACCTGAATGATACGTGCGGAAAGCGCTGCATCCGTAATGATGATCTCGGAGATGTCTTTCATCGTGGCATTGTCGTCGTCGACGGTTTCGCGCACGCGAATGGCTACTTCGGGTAATGTCGGGAGCGGTAGCCGGTCGTTCTCGAGATCATCAAGAATGCTGTCTTTGCTGATAGTCATCTGGGGCTCCAATCAATAAAACTGTGCNTGGAGTATAGAAGGCATTTGCCCCTTCACCAGCAGTTCGGCCGAATATTTTCAAGCGTCGAGGGAATACGGAAGCGCCTGCAGGGTGAGCCTGTTTTTGCCTTGCGCGAGCAGCGTCAATTCATTGTTTTGCGCCTTGTCAATCAGGCCGACGAACAGCATCAGGCAATGATCGTCAACCTGAACGGCCGACACCACCTTGCCGCTGCCATCGGCCTTGCCCGATGGGTCAGAGGTCAGTTCATCGCCCGGCTGTGGACAGGTATCACTGTCCAGCCGCGCCAGAAACATGCGCCGTTTCAATTTGCCCAGATAGCGTGTCCGGGCGACGATCTCCTGTCCGGGATAACAGCCCTTCTTGAAGTTGATGCCATCGAGCACATCGAGATTGGCCATTTGCGGGACGAAGGCTTCCAGCGTCTGCGGGTAGACTGCGGGCATGCCCGCGCAGATCTCGTCATACAGCCAGGCATCCTCGCTGTTCAGGACCAGTTTTTCGCTGAGTTTTTGCCATAACTCAATCGCCTCACTCTCACTATTGCTGAGCAACAGCAAACGCGTTGTGTTGGCCACACTGTGGAGTCTTACACAAATTAGTGAATCAGACTGGGAGACCTCGTTGACGGCTAGAGGCGCCACAATATCGCGGAGGTCGGCGGGATCCTGCGTTGCGACGCTGAAACGTGCAAAACTGTCACTGATATCGGCCATAACCACTTTGGCCATAAGAATGAATTTTTGCAGGCGTTGCTGGACTTCGCCAAGGATCTGCCTGGGCATGACCAGAATGTAGCCACCTTCAATCTGGAGGATACGAAAAATGCCATACATCCGCCCCTTGGAGATCGAGGCCGAACTGATCTGGCAGATATTGGCATCGAGGGCATGGATGTCATTGCTCAACTGGTTTTGCAGGAAATCGCCGGCGTCATCGCCGCCGACGTAAAGCAGGCCCAGGTTTGGCAAATTGCAAAGGTGATTATCAGGCTTCAGGGCCTGGCTGGTTTGGGTGGTTATAAATTCTTGCCATTGATTCATGATTGCGACCCGCGCTGCTGTTGCTCGGCGATAGCCCAGACAATATGCCCGGTCAGCATATCATCAGCGCCTTCAAGTGCCTCGTTGAGAATCTTGATGATATGTGGATCGAAGGCCGCGTTTCCAAGGGCTATGGCAATATTTCTGCGCCAGCAGTTGTAACCGATGCGGCGAATGGCCGAACCCTCGAATCGGTCGAGAAACTGTTGTTCGGTCCATTCAAAACACTCGCTCAACGAGATGACATCAAGGCCATGGCGCGGGTGAAAATCGGACTCGGCAGTGGTCTGCTCGAAACGGTTCCACGGGCACACCAACTGGCAATCGTCACAGCCATAGATGCGATTGCCCATGGCGCGGCGAAACTCCTCGGCTATGGGGCCGCGATGCTCGATGGTCAGGTATGAGATACAGCGGCGTGCATCGACAACATAGGGTTTGACGATCGCGCGGGTCGGACATTTATCGAGGCATGCCCGGCAGTCGCCGCAATGATCATCCACCGGTGGGCCGGGCGGTAGACGCAGATCGGTGAAGATCTCTCCAAGAAAAAACCATGAGCCATGCTCGCGCTGGAGGATATTGCTGTGTTTGCCCATCCAGCCAATCCCCGCTTTGACGGCGAGTGCTTTTTCCAGCACTGGTGCGCTATCGGTGAATACACGGTAACCGTGGGGGCCAACCAACTCGCCAATGGCCTCGGCAAAACCTTGCAGGCGCTTGCGTATCAGCTTGTGATAGTCGCGACCAAGCGCATAGCGGGAGATGTAGGCAAGCGAAGGGTGATCCAGCAACTGAGCAAAATGTTGGGAGGGCTGATGCAGGTAATCCATACGCACACAGATTACCGACAATGTGCCGTCGACCAGCGCCGCCGGGTCGAGACGTTTGTCGATGTTGCGCGCCATGTAGGACATCTCGCCATGAAAATGTCGCGCCAGCCAGGCGTGGTAATGGGGATGCTGGTCATCGAGTCGGCAATCGCTGAAGCCGACCTGCTGAAAGCCGAAATCCTGACCGAGCCGTTGGATATGCCGGGCCAGATCGGCGTTGACGATGGTGTCGTTCGGGTTCAATCCGTGACGGACGCGATCGAGCTGTCGAAATTGAAATACATGGCATCGGCCTTCAGCTTGTAACTCCACGGAAGGCCGACATTCTTCCAGCCGTTGACCACGCGCTGACCGGATTGCGGGCCGGATTTGGCCTTGACGCCTTCAAAGCCCTGATACACGGAATACACCGTGGCAAAGCCGGCCTCGTGCATGGCTGCCGCAGCTTTAGGCGCACGCGTGCCCGAGGTGCAAATGACGATGACCGGGGTCTCCTTGCTGGCGCCCTTGATGGCGAGCATTTTTTCCAGGTCTGCGATGAAACGGGGATTCTTTTTGGTGCGAAAGGTTTCTGACTGATCAGACCAGTCATAGTCCGGATCGAGAAAGCGATACGGGATATTGGCATCGATCATTTGCGCGGCGCCGACGTACTTAAGTTCGGCGCGTGCCCTCACATCGACCAACAATACCTTGTCGCCGGACGCATTTTTGAGATTCCATGCCTCGTTCGGCGTGAGATACAGCCCGTAAACGGTATGTGCTTTTTCGCGCACATCCGATTCGTCAGCCGCCATTAGCTGGCCGGGCAGGTGCAAAAGCAGCGTTAAAAGCAGGAGAGTTCTGGAATGCAGCATGTTGACTCGACTCGTTGGGTCTGGATTCGGGTGAAAGTTTCCGCCTAATCGGTACAATACCGCGTTTTCCCGGAAATCAACTCGCATGAGCACTTACCTGGCCATTGCACTGGGCGGTTCACTGGGCGCAGTATGCCGTTACTGGGTGTCTACATCAACCTACGCCTGGTTGGGGACGGGGTTTCCCTGGGGTACCTTGATTGTGAACGTGAGCGGCTCATTCCTGATCGGCCTGTTGACCGTCCTGCTGAGTGAAAAGCTAGATCTGCCGAACGAGATCCGCATGGGTCTGATTGTCGGTTTTCTGGGTGCTTATACAACCTTTTCCACCTTTGCGCTGGACGTACTTAACACGGCCAGCAACGAAGCGATGCTCAGAGCGGGTGGGTATATCGCCCTGAGTGTCGTCGGCAGTCTGGTTGGCGTGTGGATCGGCTTTGCCGGCGCGCGTTACCTGTTGCGTTGAATACAACCCATATTGCTTTGAATAAAGAACTGAGAACAGCCTGATGTTAGATCCAAAACTACTCCGCACCGACCTTGAGACTGTCATGGCGAGGCTTGCACGCAAGAATTTTCAGCTGGATCGCGCGGCCTTCGAGGCGCTGGAAAACCGGCGCAAATCGCTGCAAATCGAAACCCAGACCCTGCAGAATGACCGCAATACCCAGTCCAAGGCGATTGGTATGGCCAAATCCCGAGGTGAGGATATCCAGTCATTACTGGATGCGGTGGCCAGCATTGGTGACAAGCTCAAACAGTCGGAGAAACAACTGGCCGATTTACAGGAAGAGGTCGATGCGCTGATGTTGGGGATTCCCAATCTGCCCGATCAATCGGTGCCGGAGGGGGACAGCGAGGACGATAACCTGCAGGTATTGACCTGGGGCGAGCCACCCCAGTTTGATTTTGAACCTCGAGATCACGTCGATCTGGGGACCATGCAGGGCGGCATGGATTTCGAACGAGCCGCCAAATTATCCGGTTCGCGGTTCGTCACTATGACCGGCGCCATTGCGCGCATGCATCGAGCACTCATCCAGTTCATGCTTGATCGCCATGCCCAGCACAATGGTTACACGGAAGCCTACGCGCCTTACCTGGTGTCGCCCGCCGCACTCCAGGGTACCGGCCAGTTACCCAAGTTTGAAGAAGATTTGTTCAAAATCGCCAATGAAAATCACAACCTGTACCTGATTCCAACGGCGGAAGTACCGGTGACCAACTTTGTCGCGGACAGCATTATTTCCAGCGACGACCTGCCCCTCAAATACGTCACGCATACCCCGTGTTTTCGCTCCGAGGCCGGTTCGTATGGGCGTGATACCCGAGGGCTGATCCGCCAGCACCAATTTGAAAAGGTCGAACTGGTGCAGATTGTTAAACCCGATGAGTCCTGGCAGGCGCTGGAAGATCTTACCGGGCATGCCGAAGATATCTTGCAGGCGCTGCAATTGCCCTATCGCAAGGTGGTTTTGTGTGGTGGTGATCTGGGCTTTTCCTCGGCCAAAACCTACGATCTGGAGGTGTGGCTGCCTGGCCAAAGCGCGTACCGTGAAATTTCCTCGTGCAGCAATATGCTTGATTTCCAGGCCCGGCGTATGAAGGCGCGCTGGCGCAATCCTGAGACGGGCAAACCCGAACTGGTGCACACCCTGAACGGCTCCGGTCTGGCGGTCGGACGTACGCTGGTTGCGGTCATGGAAAACTATCAACAGGCCGATGGCAGTATTCGTGTGCCCGAAGCCTTGCAGCCGTACATGCACGGCATATCAGTCATCAGGCCCGAGTCCACTGCCAAATCTGCCTGAATGGCGTCTATACTTGCGTGAAAGACAACCAGGAGACGGGCAATGAATCTATTCGCCAAATTCCTGATCGCCGCGTTGGTGATCGCTGTGCTGCTGCCATTTACCGTGCTTAAAGGCAAAGACGGCCGCCCCCTGATGAGTTTTGGTGACCTCAAGGCGCCAGACATCACGTTGCCCGACCTGCCGGATACCGACATAGGCAATATCCCGGGTAGCAGCAGCCAGGGCAGGGAAGATATCGTGTACAAATGGAAAGACGCCCAGGGTGAGTGGCACTTCAGTTCGACACCGCCGCCACAGGGTGTGGAGTACACTGTCAAGGGTTATGACCCGAACACAAATTTGATACAATCGGTCAAGCCAAAAATCGAGGAACCTGACCCGGTAAAGGAACCTGCAGGCGAAACCACTGTCAGTGTTCAGAACCCGGGTGACGTTATCAACGCCTATTCACCTGACAAGATTGAAAATCTTTTCAATGATGCCAAGAATGTCCAGCATCTGCTGGAGGACCGTTTCAAGCAACAAGAGGCCATCATTGGCCGCTAAACCATAGGAAAACCATGAAGACTTTTACTACCACCCTTATCCTTACCCTGTCCCTGTTGTCCACGCCTGGATATGCTGAACTCAAGGCTGCTTTCATTAACAGCGCCATCATTCTGCGTGATGCCCCGCAAGCCAAGGCAGCCAGCGATGCCATGATGGCCGAATTCAAGGATCGCGAGCAAAAGCTGAGAGATGAGGACGAAGAACTCAAACAAGCCGCGGCTAACTGGCAAAAGGATTCTGCCATTATGAGTGCCGACCAGAAGAAGAAGAAAGAAGAGGAACTCATCGAAATGCAACGCAAATTACGTTTCGATGCGCAATCCTTGAAGGAAGATGTCGACTTGCGCCGCAAACAGGAGATTCAGAAGCTGCGTGAATCGATCACAGGCGTCATCAAGGATTACGCCAAGAAGAATGGTTACGACCTGATCTTCACCGAGGGTGTCGCCTATGCTGACGAGCAGGTCGATATCACCGACGAAATCCTTGATGTCCTCAGAAACATGAAGTAATCAGGTCTGACGTTTTTTACGTCGGGAGGTGGTCCGGTCAGGGCCACCTTTTTTTATGCGCGGGGTGTTTCTGACGCCTGTTTTGCGCCCGGCGGACGCCTGTTGCGCCGGCACCAGATGCTGCTTGCCGCTACCGATCAGATCGCTGCGGTCCATGTTGATCAGGGCCTGACGAATAAGCGGCCAGTTTTCCGGGTCATGATATCTGAGCAAGGCCTTGTGCAAGCGACGCTGCTGCGGATTGCGAATCACCCGCACCTTGGGGGATCGGTGCGAGACCCGTTTCAAAGGGTTGCGCTCGGTATGGTACATCGCCGTGGCTATCGCCAGTGGAGTGGGTAGAAACGCCTGCACCTGATCCGGCCTGAAATCGTTCTGCTTCAGCCACAGCGCGAGATTCAGCATGTCCGTATCGGTCGTGCCTGGATGCGCGCTGATGAAATACGGGATCAGGTACTGTTCCTTGCCCGCTTTTTTGGAAAAATGGTCGAATAGTTTTTTAAATCGGTAATAGCTGCCGATGCCCGGTTTCATCATTTTTGAAAGCGGGCCCTCTTCGGTATGTTCCGGTGCGATCTTCAGATAACCGCCGACGTGATGGGTCACCAGCTCTTCGATATAGTCGGGTGATAGAACCGCCAGGTCGTACCGCAGACCGGATGCCACTCGCACATGTTTGACTCCTTTTATCCGGCGCACCTCACGGTATAGTTCGATCAGCGGCGTATGGTCTGTGTTCAGATTACTGCAAATGCCGGGATAAACACAGGACAGGCGTCGACACGACGACTCAATCTGCTTGCTCTTGCACTGCATGCGATACATGTTGGCCGTCGGGCCACCGATGTCCGAAATGCTGCCGGTAAAGGCCGCATCGGTATCTCGAATCGCCTCGATTTCGCGCACAATCGATTGCTGCGAGCGGCTTTGAATGATGCGTCCTTCATGCTCTGTAATCGAACAAAAGGTACAGCCACCAAAACAACCACGCATGATGTTGACCGAATGACGAATCATTTCCCAGGCCGGTATGTGCTGCTCGGCGTAGCTCGGGTGCGGACGCCTTGCATAGGGTAATTCGAACACCGCGTCCAACTCTTCGGTTGATAGTGGAATAGGCGGTGGATTGATCCAGACATGGCGATTGCCATGGTTTTGCACCAGGGCGCGCGCATTACCCGGATTGGTTTCCTGGTGGAATACCCGTGATGCATGGGCATACAGCGGTTTGGAGCGAACCACCTGTTCATAGGACGGCAACTGGATCACCTCGTGACTGCGATCGCGAACGGTACGCGGCACAGGGAAGTGGGTCGTGATGTTGTCACCCGGCGCTGTATTGCAGGCAGGCTCCTGTTGATACGGATTTTGCGGTGGATCGACGCGACCTGGGCTATCCAGTTCGCTGGAATCGGTAATCGAAAAATCGCCAGGCAAAGATTTGCGCACAAACGCCGTACCGCGCAGATCAGTGATTTGATCGATGGTTTCTTCGGCGGCAAGGCGAAACGCCAGCTCGACGATTGCGCGTTCAGCATTCCCGAACAACAACATATTGGCGCCAGAGTCGATCAAGATCGACTGGCGTACCTGCTCTGACCAGTAATCATAGTGTGCGATTCGGCGCAGGCTGGCCTCGATACCCCCGATGACTATAGGCTTTTGTTTGTAAAGCTCCCGCAGTTTCTGGCTGTATACAATCACCGCTCGATCGGGCCGTTTACCCGCGACACCCCCGGGGGTATAGGCATCGTCGCTGCGAATGCGGCGGTCAGAGGTGTAATGATTGACCATTGAGTCCATGTTGCCGGCAGTCACGCCGAAAAACAGGTTTGGTTCACCCAATGCAGCAAAGGCGCTGTGCTCGTTCCAGTCGGGTTGCGCCAATATGCCGACACGAAAGCCCTGTGCTTCAAGCAGGCGGCCGATAACGGCCATGCCGAAGCTGGGGTGGTCGATATAGGCGTCACCGGTGACAATGATGATGTCACAGCTGTCCCAGCCTAATGCCTGCATTTCATCACGACGGGTAGGGAGCATTGGCGCGGTGCCGAATCGTTGCGCCCAGTATTTGCGGTAGGAAAACAGGTTTTTGGGCGGATTATCGGGCATCGGATATAAATTCCAGTTCAGTTCAAAACGGATTTCGGGTTGTCATAATACGTGCAAACGCGGAGCCAGTGAGCCGCTGGCAAGCTATCGACACCCGCTAAAACACCGGACATTTTATTAAGAATGAAGCCGTTATCGTACAAACTCGGTGTTTTTGGTACAGCACCAGTGTAACGAACTGCAGCCTGAAAATGGCCTGAACGACACCAAGGTTAACTTCGCTATCATTCGAATGCCGTGTCAGCGTCAAGCTCCTGAAATAAGCGCGCATCCGTTTGATCTAGACAGGATGTGACGTCCGGCGTCAGACCGGATGAAGGCAAGGCGCAGGCTGGGCTGTGACTTTGGTACCAGCCTGCGCGACGAGCTTAATCAGCGTTGGATACGGCCTTTTCGACTTTTTCCGTTTTTGCAGCGGCTTGAGCAGGTTCAGCCGTCGGTTTCGGGCTGGATTTCTGCTCAGCCGGTACGGGCTGAGGAGCAGGCGGATTGCTGTCAGAACGCTCACGAGAAGGTGTTGCTGGCGAGCTGGCGGCAGGGGGGGCTGCTGGTTTGTCTAGTGCAGCTTTAGGCGCAACGGGAGCGGGTGCTGGCGCTGACTGAGCATTGCCAGTCGCCGCCGGTTCGCGCGTTTTGTTTTCGTTACCCGACGATGAGGCCTCACGCTGAATTGGCTGGTCTGTAGCGGGTTTTGATTCGCTCGGAAGGCGGTTGTCCGTGGCTCGATTTTCCTGAGCACGATTCTCAGGTCTGCGCTCGCTGGCAGGGGGCGCCCGCCTGGAGGCATCGGACGATGAATCCGCAACAACCGTTTGCACCGGGCGCTGTCGCTCGGAACCTCGCGTATTGCCCCTGTTTTCATTACCGCCGTCGTTGTCTTCGGACGCGCGAATACGTGGTGGTCGTGGCGCCGATGAAACCTCATTGCTGTTTGAATCGGCGTTGGGCGACGCATCGGTCGATGCCGTATTGATACTGTTGCTATCGCCGCTGTTGGGCGAACGTCGACGCTGGCCGCCACGACTGCGGCTGCTGCGTTTCTTTTGTGGCTTCTTGCGCCCGTCCGGCGTGGCCGCGTCTTTGTCCTGGCGGGTTTGTTTGCTGCCGGAATTGTCGTTATCCGTCGAATTGTTGCTGCTATTATTGTCTTTGGAAGCTGGCTTGTTCGGCGAGCGGCCGCCACTGCGTCCCTGATTGTTGCTGCGGCTACCACGCCCACGACTGGATGAGCGGCGATTGCCGGATTGGCTTTCGCGTTTTTCCGACTTGCGCTTTTCCTTGTCGTTGTCGTCGCCTTCCTCTTTGCCCTTGCTGCCAAATAATGCGCCAATGACCTTGCTGATCAGGCCGGGCTGTTTGGGCGCGGGTGCCGGCGCCTGGCTGGGCATAGGGGATGAAGGTGGCGTAATCCGGGATACAGCCGGGGCAGGGGGCGGGGCCACGTTTTGCCTGCTTTCAGGTGTATAGGTTGGGGCCTCTTCGCTGGTAAGCTCGTAGGAGCTCTTGAAGCTCGATTCGTGGCGCAAGGTGTCGTTATCACGCACCCGCTCAATCTTGAAATGAGGCGTTTCCAGGTTTGGATCCGGCACAATGACACAGTGCACACCGTTACGGTTCTCGATATCGGCGATCTTGCTGCGTTTTTCGTTGAGCAGGTAGGTTGCACATTCGATTGGCAGCTTCGCAAGGATACGTCCGGTATTTTCCTTCAATGCCTCTTCTTCGAGCAGGCGGAGTACCGACAGCGACAGGGATTCGATGTCTCTGATGGTGCCCTGGCCACTGCAGCGAGGGCAAACGATCTGGCTCGACTCGCCCAGCGATGGGCGCAGGCGCTGGCGTGACATTTCCAGCAGGCCAAAGCGCGAAATGCGGCCAATCTGCACGCGAGCCCGGTCGTCATATACCGCGCGCCTCAGACGTGATTCGACATCACGCTGATTCTTGTTTTTGAGCATATCGATAAAATCGATAACCACCAGGCCGCCCAGATCACGGATACGCAACTGGCGGGCGATTTCATCGGCGGCCTCAAGATTCGTCATCAACGCGGTTTCCTCGATATCACCGCCCTTGGTGGCACGTGCCGAGTTGACGTCAATGGATATCAGCGCCTCGGTATGGTCGATCACGATAGCGCCGCCGGAAGGAAGATTAACGGTCCGGTTGAACGCGGATTCGATCTGGTTTTCGATCTGGAAACGATTGAATAAGGGCTGCTTCTCCTTGAACATCTTGAGCTTGTTGACCGAGTTCGGCATCACCATGCTCATGAATTCATGCGCGCGTTCGAAGGCCTGTTCTGAATCGATCAGAATCTCGCCAACGTCGTTCTTGTAATGATCGCGCAACGCGCGAATAACGATGTCGCTTTCCTGGTAGATCAGGAACGGGGCTTTGCGCTCCTGGCTGGCCTGTTCGATGGCGGTCCACAGTTGGGTCAGGTAGTCCAGGTCCCACTGCATCTCCTCGGCGGTACGCCCAACGCCTGCGGTACGCGCAATCACGCCCATTCCGCTCGGCATGTTGAGCTCAGCCATGATCTCACGCACCTGATCGCGATCGTCGCCTTCGATACGGCGCGAAACACCACCCGCACGCGGGTTCTGGGGCATGGCAACGAGAAAACGTCCAGCCAGGCTGATAAACGTGGTAAGTGCAGCACCCTTGTTGCCGCGTTCTTCCTTTTCGACCTGGACAATAACTTCCTGATCCACCTTGACGGCTTCTTTGATGGTCGGACGGCTGCCCGCATCTTTTGCTGACTCGTCGAAATAATCGCGCGAGATTTCCTTAAAGGGCAGAAAGCCGTGGCGCTCGGCGCCGTAGTTGACAAATGCTGCTTCGAGGCTGGGCTCTATGCGGGTGATGACACCCTTGTAGATATTCGATTTTTTCTGTTCACGCGAGGGGATCTCGATATCGAGATCGTAGAGTAGCTGGCCATCGACCATGGCTACACGTAGTTCTTCTGCCTGGGTGGCATTGATTAGAATTCTTTTCATTAATTGGTTTGCCTGATGAAACTCGCAGTGTACGGCTAAACCTGTGGCCACCGGAGGGGCGAGGGAATCTCAAGCTGGCTGGATACACGGATTGCGACGGGTTGACCGGCCTTCTCAGCTCGATCAGCAATTCCAGCATCAGATTGATTATTACAAGACTGTACATGGCGATTGGGTTAAACTTGGCGTCTTGCCAGGAGATTGGAAAGACCGTTAATCAGATCAGTCAACTTTTTGTTATAAGTGGCTGATTGACAGAAACTTTATGTGTGGCAGGTCGTTTTCACGTTAGCGCAACCACAATCCACGAAATATATCAACACACAACAGACTCTGCAATCATTTGGACAAAAAAATATCGTCCCCTTCCAGCGTTCAACACATCGAGGCCAGTCGTGAACAACAAGGCCAGAGGCTGGACAACTTCCTCATCAAGACGCTCAAAAATCTGCCGCGCACCCGGTTGTATCGACTGATTAGAAAAGGCGAGGTGAGAGTCAACAAGAAGCGGGTCAAACCGGAATACAAGCTGTGTATCGGCGATTGCATCCGCATCCCGCCTGTGCGCCTGCAACAAGCGGATGAGTCACCACTGAACATCCCGGCGCAACTGACGGAGCTCATCGGCGACAGCATTCTGTATGAGAATGACGCCATCGTAGTGGTCAATAAACCCTGTGGGCTGGCCGTGCACTCGGGTTCGGGTGTGCGTTACGGGCTTATCGACGTGATGCGTGGGCTGCGCCCGCAAACAGCGATCGAGTTGGTGCATCGATTGGACCGGGATACCAGCGGCTGCCTGATTCTGGCCAAGAACCGCGAGGCGCTGCTGGCCATGCAGGCTCTGCTTAGGTCAGACGACATGCAGAAGCACTACATTGCCGTGGTCAAGGGGCGCTGGCCCGGGGACCTGTTTCGTATCGAGACGCGTCTCAAGCGTGAAACCATGCCCAACGGTGAGAAAAAGGTGTTTGCCGACCCGGCCGGACAGGTTGCCGACACGGTTATTCAGTCGATGTCCTCGTTTCAACGTAACGGCGTCGTCTACAGTTATTTGAATATCCTGCTCAAGACCGGACGCACCCATCAGATCCGGGTGCATTGTCAATCCGTCGGCCACGAGATTGCCGGCGATACCAAATATGGGGACAGGGAATTCAACCGCCAGCTCAAACAGTTAGGCTGCAAGCGTTTAATGCTGCACGCAAGCAAGCTTGATTTAGCGCCAACCGCCCATACAAAGGCTCTCGAACTGGTTGCGCCGCGGCCCGAGGAATTCAAACTGTTGCTGGAAGATGTCTGACAAGAAATATCAACTCATTATTTTCGACTGGGATGGCACCATCATCGATTCACAGGCGCATATTATTTACTGCATGCAAAATGCCATCATCGATGAAGGGTTGCAGCCGCCGACCGAGGATGCGATACGCCACATCATAGGCTTGAGCCTGTCAGGCGCCATTCAGACCCTTTTGCCTGAGCAGTCGTCACAGTCGGTACAGCGCATGGCAGATCGCTATCGTGATCATTTTTTTAGCGGGGCAATGGAGCCGTCCAGACCTTTCAGGGGGGCGGCCGAAACGATCAGAAATCTGCATGCCAGCGGATATTATCTCGCCGTGGCAACGGGCAAGGGGCGACGCGGGCTCGATATAGCCCTGCAAACCACCGGCCTGGGCGACTATATTCATATCTCGCGCTGTGCCGATGAGACCCGCTCAAAGCCCGACCCCATGATGCTCGACGAGATTCTGACCGATCTCGATCTTGGCGCCGATCAGGCGGTCATGGTCGGTGACACCAGTTACGATATCGACATGGCCAACAACATCAGAATGCACAGTGTGGCGGTCACTTATGGTATGCACGACAGACACCATCTCGAACGCAGCCGACCGACCTACTTTATCGACACCATCGAACAACTGTCGCCACTTCTTCAGGAAACAAGCGCATGAATGATCCGCAAAGCGAAAACAATGAAAATAGCCGACCAGCGCAGCCCCGCGCGCGCGAAAAGTCGGCGAATGATTATGAGGCCATTGTACAGAAGCTGTCGTTTGCGGCGATTAACGAGCAACGCAGAAGCCGCCGCTGGCGTATCTTTTTCATTATCCTGACGTTCATTTACCTGACGCCCATGCTGCTGCTCACGGTCGACTTGCATGACCTGGACATACTCGATCGTGACAGTGATAAAGATGCCAAACATACCGCCCTGGTGCGTATGGAAGGCGTCATTGCCAGCGGCGAAGCGGCTGGCTCGGAGACCATTATCAAGGGTCTGCAAAACGCCTTTAAGGATGAAGATACAGCGGCAGTGGTGCTGGAAATCAATTCGCCCGGCGGCTCGCCCGTGCAATCAGCCGACATCTATGACGAAATGCGTCGCCTGCGCGAAGAACATAAAGAAACCCCCTTGTATGTCGTGGTGAGCGACGTGGCCGCTTCAGGTGGTTACTTTGTCGCCACTGCGGCGGACAAAATCTATGTCAACAAATCGAGCCTGGTAGGCTCTATCGGTGTTCGCATGGATAGCTTTGGCCTGGTCGACATGATCGATAAGATCGGCGTTGAAAGGCGCTTGCTGACGGCCGGTGAGCACAAGGGCCTGCTCGACCCGTTTTTACCCGAAAACCCTCTGCAAAAAACGCATCTGCAAAAAACCCTGGATCAGATTCATAGCCATTTCATCGATGCCGTGAAACAGGGGCGGGGCGAGCGCCTCAAGAATAATCCAGACCTGTTCACGGGTCTGGTCTGGTCGGGTGAAGAAGCGTTGGCGCTGGGCCTGGTGGATGACTATGGCACTTCTCGAAGTGTTGCCCGGGATGTCGTTGAACACAAAAAACTGGTTGATTTTACTCCCCGCGAGTTATTGCTCGATCGTCTGGCCAGCCGCGTCGGCGCCAGCCTCGGTCAGGGCCTGGCGAAAATTATCCAGGGTGGTTTCGCACTGCAATAACGCAGCCCGGGTCATCTCGCCACCGGGGTCACAGCACCTTGACACCGGCCTGTTCGAGCATGGTCGTCAAGCGGATCAAGGGCAGGCCGACCAACGAGGTTGGATCATCGCCCTTCATATAACTGAATAGCGAGATGCCGTAACCTTCTGATTTGAAACTGCCTGCACAATTATAGGGTTGCTCAGCGTCAAGATAATGTTCGAGTTGGGCAAGGTCGAGCTGTCGAAAACCCACACGAAATTCAGAGCAGGCGCTCTGTAAAAAGGCTGTTTTCTGGCACATCACTGCCAGCCCGGTATAAAACACCACCTCTTTGCCCTGGGCATTCTGCAACTGGCGCACTGCATTGGCGTGATTACCGGGCTTGCCAAGAATAGTGCCGTCGAGCAGGGCGCATTGGTCCGAGCCTATCACCACCGCCTCGGGATGGTCGACGGCAATGGCGCGGGCCTTTTCAATAGCCAGGCGCGTGACATACTCGGTGGCCGACTCATCAGCCCGGTGGGTTTCATCTATGTCCGGTGAAATGCTCGCAAACGTCAATTGCAGGCGTGACAGAAGCTCTTTGCGGAACGGGGAACTGGAAGCCAGAATCAATGAATCGTCGGACATGGGCAGTGCAGGGCTCCTGATGCATGGAAAAAGGGAAAGTATATTATAAATTTCTTATGCTCAACATTATTTCATGCCAATTCAGGCATTTAGGCATAGACATCAGGCGCTGCTAGCCGGTAAAATCGCGCGTTTATGCGGGGCAAGCTACAGCAGACATATAAGGCATCTCACGAGTTGGATCGACAATCCGCTTTTAGCGGCAGCATTCCTCTTGTTGATATGCCACGGCTGACAAGCCTGATTATGTCTGACAACACATCGGTCGATGTTGATTTCGAATTCACTCGTGGCGTGTACAACCACGACGCAATTCGCGGCCAGTATAAGGTTGGTCTAACGACGCAATGTCAACGTTGTCTGGAACCCATGGTGCTGGAAATCGATCAGTCGTTTGAGCTTTTGATCGATGCATCCGACGAAGACGTCGAGGCCTTTCAGGTCGATACGGTCTTTACCGAGGATGGTTATCTGAATCTATGTGAAGTGATTGAGGATGAGCTGATTCTGGCTTTGCCGTTGATCATGATGCACGACAACGATGGCTGTAATCCTTACCTCAAGGAGCATGTGGATGACGCGCCCCCCGCACAAGAAAGACCGAATCCGTTCGCGGTGCTGGCATCGCTAAAGGACACGAATTGATCCGCTGCGGCTGTCTGCGGTAGCGGAAGAATATTTTTAAGATTGTGAATTAACCTGTTTATCCGGAGGCAAACATGGCTGTCCAACAAAACCGTAAAACCCCGTCACGACGTGGCATGAGACGTTCTCATGACGCATTGTCCGGCCCGACCCTGTCAATCGAACCCACCACGGGTGAGACTCATCGCCGTCATCATATCAGCGCCGATGGTTTTTACCGCGGCCGCAAGGTGATTGCCGATCAGGTGGAAGCTGAAGAAGACGAAGTCGAGTAAAACGCTCCATCCCCATCTCAACAGTCTACGGGCGGGATTCATCCGCCCGTAGTTGTTTCCACAACCCGGTTAGAATGACTAAAAAAAGAATCGCAATTGACGCCATGGGCGGAGACCATGGCCCTCAGGTCACCGTACCTGCGGCCAAAAAAGCGCTGGAGGCATATCCTGATCTTGAACTCGTTCTGGTTGGGCTTGAGGACGAGTTGAATCGACAGGTTCAACAACATTCGCTGCAAGGCGAAAAGCGCCTCAGGGTTCATCATGCCAGCGAAATTGTCGCCATGGATGAATCACCTGCAATCGCGTTAAAAAAGAAAAAAGACTCGTCCATGCGCGTGGCCATCAATCTGGTCAAGCAAGGCGAGGTCGATGCCTGCATCAGTGCGGGCAATACCGGGGCACTTATGGCGACCAGCAAGTTCGTGCTCAAAACCATCCCCGGCATCGACAGGCCGGCCATCTGCACCTCGTTACCCACAGTCACTGGTCACACCCACATGCTTGACCTTGGCGCCAATATTGATTGCAGTGCAGAACACCTGTTGCAATTCGCTCTGATGGGGTCTGTACTGGCTGAATCGGTGGATGAGAATCCACAACCCTCGATTGGTTTGCTCAATATCGGCTCTGAAGCGATCAAGGGTAATGAAGTGATCAAGCAGGCCAGCAAACTGATCGAGCAAACCAGCCTCAACTATGCCGGGTTTATCGAAGGCGACGATATCTATACCGGGAAGGTCGATGTCGTGGTATCCGATGGGTTCGTTGGCAATGTATCCCTGAAAACAGCAGAGGGGCTGGCCTCGCTGGTTAACACCGTTTTAAAAAGTGAGTTCAAGCGCAACCTGTTCACCAAGCTGGCCGCGCTCATTGCGCTACCGGTACTGAACCGGGTTCGCCATACGCTTGATCCACGCCAGTACAATGGCGCCAGCCTGTTAGGGTTGAACGGCATTGTTATAAAAAGCCATGGCAGTGCCGACATTGATTCGTTTTCCAATGCGATCAAAATTGCGAGTATCGAAATCGACAAATCTGTTCCTGCCCGCATAGGCAAGGAGATTCAACGTCATTTCCAACCTCAGGGGGACACGACTGCATGACCTATGCCCGAATTACCGGCACCGGCGGATATCTGCCGGAAAAAGTACTAACCAATTACGACCTTGAAAAGATCGTAGATACAACCGATCAGTGGATTCGCGAACGCACGGGCATAGAGAAACGCCATGTCGCCATCGATGGCCAGATGACCGTCGATCTGGCTGAACGCGCGGCGCGCCATGCGCTCGACATGGCCGGCGTTAAGCCCGAAGACCTCGATCTGATCATCGTTGCCACTACCACGCCAGATCGCATCTTTCCCAGCACCGCCTGCTTGTTGCAGTCACGTCTGGATAACCACGGTTGTGCCGCATTTGACGTGCAGGCCGTTTGCACCGGGTTTGTGTATGCCCTGGGGGTCGCCGAGAAGTTCGTCAAAACAGGGGCCGCCAAAAAGGCCCTGGTTGTCGGCGCCGAGACCCTGTCACGCATACTGAACTGGGAGGACCGCACGACCTGTGTGCTGTTTGGCGATGGTGCGGGCGCGGTGGTGCTGGAAGCCGACAACGAAACCGGCATTTTATCGACCCATCTGCATGCCGACGGTGACTATGAGGCCCTGTTGCGGGTACCCTACGGGATATCGCAGGGAATGGATCAGATGACAGCGCTTAATTCCAAGATCGAGATGCGCGGCAACGAGGTCTTCAAGATGGCCGTTAATACGCTCGGACGTATCGTGGATGAAACGCTTGAAGCCAACAATCTGCAAAAATCCGACATCGATTGGCTGGTGCCGCATCAGGCCAATGTCCGCATCATCAGCGCCACCGCCAGAAAGCTCAAAATGCCGATGGATCGCGTCATTATGACCGTGCGTGAGCATGGCAATACCTCCGCGGCCTCGGTTCCACTGGCGCTGGATGTCGCCGTACGCGACGGGCGTATCAAAAAGGGCGAGATGCTGTTGCTCGAGGCCTTCGGTGGCGGTTTTACCTGGGGATCGGCGCTGCTGCGCTTCTAAATCGGCATGGCTTACGAGATCGAGCGCAAGTTTTTGCTCGCCTCTGATAGCTGGCGCAGTGCCGTCTACAAAACCCTTCATATCAAGCAGGCCTACCTGTGTAATACCGACAAGGCCTCGCTGCGCGTACGCACCAGCAACGAAAAGGCCTACATCAGCTCCAAGACCATGACGCGAGATATTCGTCGCCATGAATTTGAATACCCCATCCCGCTGCATGATGCCGAATTCATGATTGAATTCATGTGTCAGGGCAGCGCCATCATCAAAAGCAGGCACCTGGTCAAGGTTGGTCGGCACGTCTGGGAGATAGACGAATTCTTCGGCGACAACAGCGGGCTCATCGTTGCAGAGATCGAACTGGGCCACGAGACCGAGGATTTCCTGCGCCCCGAATGGTTGGGCAACGAGGTATCCAGTGATGTTCGCTATTTCAATATGATGCTGGTCAATAACCCGTTCAATAACTGGACTACATGAGGTAGGAATAGGGTATGATCATCGTGTTTCCGGTTTTTTCGTCTGGTTATTGACTGCTATATGATCAAGGTGCTGCTAACAGATGACCATGCACTGGTGCGTAACGGCATTCGGCGACTGCTGGAAGACTGTGAGCAGATCGAAATCATTGGCGAAGCCGACTCGGGCGAAAGCTGCATGCGGTTAGCCCAATCATTAAAACCCGATGTGATACTAATGGATGTCAACATGCCGGGCATCGGTGGCGTCGAGGCCAGTCGGCGCATACTGCAACGCAACCCCGCACAGAAAATCATCATACTCACCATTCACACCGAGCAGACGTTTCCCAAACGATTGCTCGAAATCGGCGCCAAGGGTTACCTGACCAAGGAATGTGAAACCAATGAAATGATCACCGCTATCCGCCAGGTACACAAAGGTGGCTCTTATATCGAACCACGTATTGCCCAGCAACTGGCCCTGTCGATGCTGCCAGGCAACGAAAGCAACCCCGTCGATCGCCTGTCGCGGCGTGAATTTCAGGTCATGCTGATGATCTCACTTGGCGATAGCAACAACGACATCTCGGAAAAGCTTTGCCTGAGTCCTAAAACAGTCAGCACCTACCGTTCGCGCCTGCTGGAAAAGTTGGGTGCACATAGCGAGGTCGACCTGATCAAGATCGCCGTCGAACAAGGCATGGTTGAATTTGCCCAGGCAGACCACCGAGATATCTGATTTTAGCCGGGGTTCAACCCCGCTAATCGACTGTTGCGAGTGCTCCAGGCTGGTCGAGTACAGGCTACACACCGCCATTCAATATCCACACTATCACAACAAGCCTGTTTTGCCTTGGGGCAACCCGCAATCGAGTCTGCTTATCGTCGGCCTGGCCCCGGGCAAGCATGGCGCCAATGCCACGGGTTATCCCTTCGTTGGTGATGCCTCGGGTGAATTGTTGTTCAAGGTATTGCACCAGACCGGGTTCAGCAGTCATGCACAAGCTGAGCCGGACGACCCCGACTTTGCGCTCAATAATTGCCGAATCAGCAATGCCGTAAAATGCCTGCCGCCACAAAATCGTCCAACCACGGCGGAACTGCAAACCTGTAGTCGATACCTTGATTTGGAACTCGCATCGCTGGTGGATGGCGCAGTAATCGTCGCCCTGGGACGCCTTGCGCACCAATCGATCATTAAAACGCTGGGGCTGCGGCATAAGGATTTTACTTTTGCGCATGGGGCGGTACATTGCCTGAACAATACAAAGATGCTGCTCAACAGTTATCATTGCAGCCGTTACAACACGCAAACCGGGCGTCTGAGCGAGCGGATGCTACGCGATGTCTTCGAACATGCTGCACAGTTGGTAAAACAATCACCCTGACATGACCGATACCTCCGCATTTGATCATCAAGCCTTTCTACGTGGCGTCAATAGCCTGCCCGGTGTGTATCGAATGATCGATGGCCGCAACCAGGTTATCTATGTCGGCAAGGCCAAGAACCTTAAGAAACGTCTGGGCAGTTACTTTCGCAAAACCGGGCTGTCGACCAAGACCCTGTCGCTGGTCAGCCAGATCAGCCGTATCGAGGTAATCAATACCCGAACCGAAAGCGAGGCCCTGATTCTCGAAAACGATCTGATCAAGAACCTTAACCCGCGCTACAACATCCTGTTTCGCGACGACAAGAGTTATCCCTATGTGCAGCTCACGCGCCACGCCTTTCCCCGGCTAAAGGTCTATCGCGGATCGACCAATCCGAAACGAGGCAAGTTTTTTGGACCGTTTCCAGGCGCAGGGGCGATTCGCTATTCGATCAATCTGTTACAGCGCATATTCAAGTTGCGCAACTGTGAAGACGCCGTTTTCCGCAACCGCAGCCGACCTTGCCTGCAGTACCAGATCAAGCGCTGCACCGCACCCTGCGTCGATCTTGTGAGCGAGCAGGACTACGCGGCCCAAATTCACCAGGCAGAATTGTTCCTCAAAGGCCAGAATGAAAAACTGATATCCGACCAGGTGCGTCTGATGGAGCAGGCCGCCGCGGCACTGCAATATGAGAAGGCGGCGGAATACCGAGACAACATCGAACAGCTCCGCCGCGCCAATGAAAAGCAGTTTGTCAGTGGCTTTCAGGGTAATCTGGATATCATCGCCTGCGTGCTGGAACAGGACTATTGCTGTATTCAGGTATTCATGATCCGCAATGGCACGTCACTCGGCAACAAGCCGTTCTATATCCGCAGCAAGCTCGACGCGCAGCCCGCCACAATCCTGGAGACCTTCCTGGTTCAGCACTATTCCCGCCATCCCGCACCGACTGAGATTATTGTCAACGAGATTCCCGACAATGCCGACCTGCTGGAGCAAACGCTCAGCGACATCCATCATACCCGCATACAGATCAAGAACCGGGTACGCGATAAACGCAAACGGGCGCTGGACATGGCCATCAACAACGCGCGTGAATCGCTGCAAAGGCACCTGGCTTCGGCCTCGAATCTGAACCAGCGCTACCAGTCATTGATCGAGGTATTGAATCTCGACGAATCGCCGCAGCGTATCGAGTGTTTCGACATCAGTCACACCATGGGGGAAGCGACCAAGGCGTCTTGCGTGGTGTTCGGGCCGGAAGGCGCGATCAAGTCCGACTATCGCCTGTACAACATTCGTGACATCAAGGAAGGTGACGACTATGCGGCGATGCGCCAGGTGCTCGGACGGCGCTATGACAAGCTGCGCGACCATCCCGACGCGCTGCCAGACCTGATTCTGATCGACGGCGGCAAAGGTCAATTGAGCTCAGCGATAGAGATCCTCGACATGCTTGAGGTCTTCGAGATCAAGCCTGGCCTCAGGGTGCTGGGTGTCGCCAAAGGCCCTGAACGCCGCGCGGGTTACGAAAGCATACTCGATGATAATGGCAACGACCTGGGTATCCCGATGGATGCACCGGCATTGCTGCTGATTCAGCAGATTCGAGACGAAGCGCACCGCTTTGCCATAACCGGTCATCGCAAGGCGCGGGGCAGGGCGCGAACCACTTCGAGCCTGGAGGATATACCGGGCATAGGCGCCCGGCGACGCAAGTTGTTACTACAGAAATTCGGCGGCCTGCAAGGTGTGAAAGCTGCGGGAATCGAGGAATTGATGCAAATCAAGGGTATCAACCAAGAGACCGCCCGGGCGATTTATGATACCTTCCACCGCTGATCCAAGAAGCATCCAAATGATCCTGACTCTTCCCACTCTACTCACTGTTTTTCGCATCATCCTGATCCCCGTCTTCGTGATCGTTTTCTACCTGCCGGTATCCTGGGCGCATACGGCGGCAACCGCCATATTTGTCGTGGCCAGCCTAACCGACTGGCTCG
>JGI11705J14877_10000183_pt1 | contig 39633 bp, 42 predicted proteins | sample Etolaghawater15m_FD_14877 | JGI IMG/M metagenome (IMG submission 14877) | reverse complement strand
GCAGATGAGTTCTGGACATATTATGGACAGACTTTTAAGCGGTGATGTTGGTTTTGGTAAAACAGAAGTTGCTTTAAATACTATTTTTGCTGCGTATAAGTCTGGATTTCAATCTGCGTTTATAGTGCCAACGACACTACTTTCTGCACAACATTTTCGCTCTTTGCATGAGAGATTTTTTAATCTTGGAATTAAGTATGCAAAACTAGATAGGTTTGTAAGTACAAAAGATAAAAGCGCAGTTATAAAAGGTCTGGCTAGCGGAGAGATTGACTGTATTGTGGGAACTCACGCTCTGTTTGGATTAGAGTTTAAAAGGCTAGGTGTCGTTATCATCGATGAAGAGCACAAGTTTGGGGTAAAACAAAAAGAGAAGATTAAAGAACTTTATCATAATGTGCATCTTCTCTCAATGAGTGCGACGCCAATACCGCGTTCACTCAATCAGGCGATGAGCTCTATAAAAACCATGTCTCAGCTTCTAACACCACCAAGTGAGAGGCAAGGTGTGAGAACATTTGTAAAAGAGTATGAAGAGAAGCACATAAAAGAAGTTATTTCAAGAGAGCTTCGTCGTGGCGGACAGGTTTTTTATGTGCATAATTCTATAGACCATATGCCTATAAAGTTTGGTGAGCTAAAAGCGCTACTTCCAAATCTTCGTATAGTGATGCTCCACTCTAAAATCTCAGCAGTAGAGACTGAAAAAGAGTTACTCAAATTTGAAGCTGGTGAGTATGATTTGATGATCGCAACGTCTATTATTGAGTCAGGTATTCATATGCCTCGAGTGAATACTATTCTTGTTGATGGTGCAGATAGATTTGGAATAGCTGATTTACATCAACTACGTGGTAGAGTAGGGCGTGGGCACTTTGAAGGTTTTGCTTATTTTATAGTTCAAAACAAAGAAACTCTGACTGATGAGGCTAAAAAAAGACTTTTAGCATTAGAATCAAATTCATTTTTAGGTTCAGGTTCGGTTTTAGCATATCATGATTTAGAGATTCGTGGTGGTGGTAATCTTGTTGGTGATGCACAGAGTGGACATATTAAAAATATAGGGTATTCTCTCTACCTTAGAATGCTAGAAGATGCCATAAAAGAGCTGAGTAACACAACTGAAGGTGAGAGGGCAAAAGTTGATATTAAACTTAGTATTTCAGCTTTTATCTCCGATGAGGTTGTCAAAGAAGATAGACTGCGTTTAGATATATATAGAAGACTTTCCCAGTGTGAAGAGGCTGTTGAGGTTTATGAAATTGAAGAAGAGATTATAGATAGATTTGGAGAGTTAGATACTCCAACAAAACAATTTTTTGAATTAATGGTGATTAAGCTACTTGCATTACAAAAAAAGATAAAATCTATCTCTAATTATGGACAAAATATAACTTTTACATATTTGAATGAGTCAAAAGAGACTCTAAAATCTAAAAGTAAAGATGATGATGACATTATTAAAGAGACTCTGTTCTATCTTAGAAATAATAAACCAAAGGTTTTATGATGAAACTAAAAGTTTCTCCTGTCAAAGACAAAACTTTAGTGATAGGAATTTTTTTGAGGACTAGTTTTCAAATGAAGGAGACAGCTTAATGAGAATAGCTTTTATCGGAGATATAGTCGGTCAACCGGGACGCAAGATGGTACAGCAGCATCTAAAAGCTATACGAGAAGAGTATGAGATAGATCTTGTTATAGCAAACTATGAGAATGCTTCTCACGGTTTTGGACTGACAAGTAAAAATGCCAATGAACTTATTTCTTTTGGCGTAGATGTGATGAGTGGTGGGAATCACTCATGGGACAAAAAAGATATTTTGCCTCTTTTTGAAACGCATGAACTGCTTCGTCCGCATAACTATCCTGAAGAAGTGCCAGGAACGGGCTGTAAGATTTATGATGTCGGCGGAGAGCCTTTGGCTATTGTTAATCTTATGGGACACTTTTCGATGCCTTATGCTGATAATGTTTTTCGGTGTGCCAAAGAAACAGTAGAGTCAATCAGGAGTGTGGATGATGTGCAAAATATTTTTATAGACTTTCATGCAGAAGCTACAAGCGAAAAACGTGCTTTAATGATGCTACTTCAAGGCAAGGTTAGTGCAATTATAGGAACACATACACATGTTTCAACAGATGACTTTCAAATCTCTCAAGGCACGGCTTATTTGAGCGATATAGGACTTACTGGGTGCAGAGATAATGTTATTGGGATGGATGAAAAAGTGCCTCTGAAACAGTTTTTGACTGGAATGAAAGGACATTTTGAAATACCTAAAAAGTGCAAGTCTATCTTACAGATTGCCATTATGGATATAAAAAATGGCAAGTGTGAGGCTGCGTTTAAATTAAAACAATTTGATGATGGCCGCTTGATTAGAACTAATGCTTGGGTTGAAGAGTAGAGAGGATTATTACAATTATGACAAAAATAAATCAAACATTTACTAAGCTTTTAGGCTTGATAACTATAGGATTTGTCCTTTTTTTCATAAGTAGCTACTTCTCAATAAAATTTCTTTTAATAGAGCCAGAAAATATCGAAAAATATAATGATATTTGGATGATATTAACGACTCTGTTTTTTTTTATTTTACTTGTTTTATACTTTTTTATAAAAAGTATAAACTATCAACTTTCACAAGATCTCAAAGAGGTGCATAAGTATCTCGAAGAGATTTCAGAGAAAAATTATGAGGCAGTAATAAAAATAAGATATTTTCGAGAATTTTTAGAGATTTCGGTGCGTTTGAAAAATATCATTAAAAGATTACGCAATAAAGATACAAAGAAAAAATAGCACTTTGACATATTTTTTATATGTATTGAAAAATTGCGTTATATTTTTACTCTTAGGAGTAAAATATGAGAGATTTTCATGGTGTCATTCAAGCGTTAAAGATCTATATTGCTGATGGAAGAGATATAAAAGTTTTAGATAAAGACGTAGCAAATATTCTAGGTCTTACGCAAATGCAGTTTGCAACTCTTAAACGCAGAAACTCAACGCCTTATCCTAATGTTTTAGCCTTGTGTAAACATGAAAACCTCTGTTGCAATGAAATATTTTTTGAGGAAACATCGCTTTGTGAGCGGTAGCTTTTTTTGGATTAAATCTTAGACTGAACAGTAACTTTTTTTGCTTCAAAAAGCTCTATAGCCTTTTGAATCATTGGCTCTTGCGTAATATCTGTTCCACTAATTTCATCTTGATCAGAACTCTCTGAACAGTTACTTACACAGCTTGCGCTACCTCCCATCTCAGCATCTTCTACCATAGATGTGCTTTGAGGCTCACTCATCGTAGGCTGTTTCATAGCTTGAGCGGGTTCATGGATTGTTTCTTTGGAGCAAGGAATTCCTTTTATAACCGTCTCTAAGCCAAATAACTCACGTACAAGTTGTCTTATAACAGAATAACCATGCTTAAGAGTTTTTTTGCATTTTTCATCTGCGCAACTTTCCCAAGTCAGCACACTCTGTGCATAAGAAATATAGGTAATATTGTTGGTAAAACACTCACCGAGTTCATAGTTTCTGTCTTTAATTTTTCCAACAAGTTCATTAAACTTTTCTCTGTATGGATCTACAATAGGTGCTGGGTCACTAGATTCGGACTCTGGAATCAGGTCTGAAGTTTGTAGATTTTCTTCTCTTGTAGCAGGTGCCATCTCTGGAGTGGCTGTTTGTACTTTTATTTTTGCTACTTTTGTAACTATTTCTGGTCTTTCTATATCTTTTTGAAGTGATTCTATCATCTGATCAACTTCTCTAATGCGAAGTGCTTCTATCATCTTAAAAAATATTAAAGAAAGAACAAAAGAGCCGTCTGCGTTTATGCTAAAGAGATATTTTGAATCACTAAGAATTCTAAAAAACCTATCTAAGACAAGAGTTGAAAAAAGAGCATCTTGATTGTACATTTTCTCTTTAAGATAAGCGATTAACTCATCTACAACCATCTCACTCTCATAATCTTCTAAAAATTTTGTGTACTCAACGAGTCTTGCATAATCTTTTGAAAATACTGCGTCAAAAAGTTCACTGATAAACTGTGGGTCTACAAGTCCTAGCATATCTGTAACAGTATTTACATCAACGTGGTTTTTAGAGTAAATGATTGCTTGATCAAGAAGTGTAAGAGTGTCACGAAGACTTCCACTCCCGCTACGAGCTAGGATTTCAAGTGCCGGAGTTTCATATTCAATGCCCTCTAAATGAAGTATATGGGCTAGATGTTCGACTATTTTATTTGTAGCAATACTTTTAAACCTAAAGTGTTGGGTTCTACTTAAGATAGTTGCAGGAAGTTTTAGAGGGTCGGTTGTTGCTAAGATGAACTTTACATAAGAAGGTGGTTCTTCAAGCGTTTTTAAAAGAGCGTTAAACGCCTCTTTTGTAAGCATATGTACTTCATCTATTATGAAAATTTTATATCTTGCTGTTGCTGGTCTATATTTTGTTTGCTCAACTAAATCACGTATATCATCAATCTTGCGAGAACTAGCACCATCCATCTCTATGATGTCCATATGACGGTTTTCTATTGCCATAATACAGTTAGAACATTTGCCACAAGGTTCATGACTCATACCTTCTTCGCAAATAAGTGCTTTTGCAAAAATACGAGCTGTTGATGTTTTTCCACTCCCACGAAGCCCAGAAAATAGGTAAGCATGAGAGAGCCGCTGTGTGTCGAGTGCAAGGGAAAGAGTTTGGGATATTGTCTCTTGTCCTATAAGCTCATCAAAATTTGAGGGACGGTATTTTCTTGCTAAAACTTCAGATGATTCTTTCAAATAGAGACTCCATAATTAATAAATGATTTTATCATTTATAGAGTTAAAAGTTTATAAGATTACTCTAAAATAGAGAGTTGCTCTTTTGTTAGAATTTTTCTAGTGTCATATATGCAATTGAGATGAACCATAGTAGCTTCTGCTCTTAGTAGAGCTAGTGTGTGCACCTTCTCTTTTAGAAGCTTTGGTTCACTGCCTTCATTGCTTGCTTTTACTATTTCTGCTTCAAGTTCATTAATCTGTTTGCTCAAAGCTTTTGTATTTGTCATAGTGTTTTTTCGTATCTTTAAGAGCTTTGATTTTTGTGCATCATTGAGAGCTAAGTCCTCATCATCCCATAAAATTTTAACCATACCAGTGAGATGGGGAAGCTGCCCTTGTATGAGAAATGGTTTGCTCTGTTTTTGCTCAGCGTTTAGGTTTGTAGTTATTATTGTAGAGCTTAGTAGGGTTAATGTCAGTAGTGATAGAAGTGTTGTTTTCATTAGAAATCCTTATATTGTTGAAAGTATTTTAATAGCTATATGTTAAGGGATTGTTAAGAAAAAACTAAAGTTTACCAACTGCTTCTTTAAACTCATTTCCGCGCTGAGCATAAGAACTAAATTCATCAAGACTTGCGGCCGCTGGCGAGAGTAGGGCGATTTCATCTTGTTTGAGATGCTTATCAATCTTCATAACTGCGTTTGCAAGATTTTTACAAACTACAAAGTCGATGTTATATTTTTGTGCGAGAGTTGCAAGTCTCTCTTTGTTTGAACCAATTGTATATATTTTTAAATCTTTATCTTTTAAAAATTCAAATAGCTCACCTAAGTCAACACCTTTGTCGTCCCCACCTAAAATAAGATGAATATAAGAATCACTATAGCATTTTACAGCCGCTATGGTGGCGTCAAGGTTTGTGGCTTTTGTATCATTTACCCATAAACGATTTTGAGTATCTCTTAACTCTTCTTGACGATGTGGATCAAGTGTAAAAGAGTTTATCTTGTCATAGTCAATTCTCTCAAACATAGTTTTGTCAACTGCCATTGCTAAGATTGCGTCGGCGAGAAACGCACCTTTAAACTTTACTTGGTTTACATCAATACCAAATTGAGATGCAAGGTCGTTTTCATCTTTATAGCTTATTATTTTTGCATCTGTTTTTATTTCTTTGTATGCTTGGGGAATGATTGCAATATCGCCGCTGGACATGATTGTAAGAGGCTTTAATTTCGCATCAATATACTCTTGCATTCCACCATGCCAACTTAAATGGTCTGGACTTAGTGGTAGAAGTGCATAGATGTCTGGGTAATCTTTGTTTGTGTAGTGCATTGTAAAAGAGCTACTTTCAAGAATCCAAATACTCGCATCTTGGCTAAGTTTTGCTAAGGGAGTTCCAATGTTTCCACCTGCAACACTTCCTTTGTCTTTTAAAAGATGTTGTATCATCTGCGTGGTAGTCGTTTTACCATTCGTACCGCTTATCCAAATTTTGAGAGGTTTTGCTTTGGTAAAAAAGTCATATTCACTTATGAGATGTTTTGCTTTGTGTATAAGAGGATTTGAAGGAGGTATTCCTGGTGAAGTAATCTCTAAATCAGATTTATTCGCATCAAAATCAGCTGCGGGTTTCACCATAAAACCATTTTCATCACGATATGCTTTTTTACATTTATCATCATAAAAGACTGCGTTTGGAATCAACTCAGCTAATGCTTTTGTAGTTGCTCCATAGCCAAATAGTGATACTCTTCTCATAGACAAAATTTTATGATAACCATTTTTTTGCTATGTTTTTGAGTGCATCAGGATTTTCTGAAGCGAAAAATTTGAGTTGAGTATTTTCATACTTTGTAGTAAAATTAAATTCTTCTTCAAGGTGCTCAACTATTGCATCACCTGAGTGGATGAGTATAGTATCAGCACCAAAATGATTTTGCAAAGCATCTGAGATTAAAGGAAAATGGGTACATCCAAGAATAACTGCGTTTGGAGCTTTTATATCTTTAAAATAATGCTCAAACGCAGCTTCTAGTATTTTGCCTTCAAAAATCTCTTCCTCAACCATAGGCACGAAAAGACCAGTTGCTTTTGCCTGTAAATTATTAAAACCAAGATAGTGAAGACCATTCTCATAAGCTTTTGAGTTTACAGTTGCTTTGGTTCCAAGGATAAGAATATTTGAGTTGTTATCTTTGAGTGCATTTGAAGTTGCTAAAATACCCGCTTCGACAACACCAATAACTGGACAACTCGAAGATTCTTTCATTTCTTTAAGAGCGTAAGCACTCACTGTATTGCAAGCTACTATGATCATGTCAAGCTCAAAGTTTTTAAAAAACTCTACAGCCTCAATAGCATAACGGATGATGGTGTTTTTGTCTTTGCTTCCATAGGGAACACGAGCAGTATCTCCAAAGTAGATTATCTCTTCAAAAAGTTGGTGATTTAAAAGCGATTTTACAACACTAAGCCCGCCAATTCCACTGTCAAATACACCAACTTTCACTATTGATCCGTGTTCATACTTTCAAGAAACTCTTCATTTGTCTCTTTTTTGCGCATGGTTGTATAGACAAATTTAAGGGCTTCAATTTCATTGTCTTGTTTATGAATCATTTGACGAAGAATAAATACTTTTTGTAAATCTTCTTTGCCAATAAGTAACTCATCTTTACGAGTTCCTGATTTAAGGATGTCAATTGCAGGGTAAATACGTCTGTCTGCAATTTTTCTATCGAGAACAACTTCCATATTACCAGTACCTTTGAACTCTTCAAAGATTACTTCATCCATACGGCTTCCAGTGTCTACAAGGGCAGTTGCGATGATAGTTAAACTTCCACCATTTTCTATGTTACGTGCAGCTCCAAAGAAGCGTTTTGGCTTGTGTAGAGCATTCGCATCAACACCACCTGAGAGCACTTTACCACTAGAAGGTGTTACTGTATTGTAAGCACGTGCAAGACGAGTGATTGAGTCAAGTAAAATAACTACATCGCGACCCATTTCAACACGACGTTTTGCTTTTTCTATGACCATTTCAGCAACTTTGACATGGTTTTTTGCCGGCATATCAAAAGTGGAACTATATACTTCACCTTTTACGCTACGTTCCATGTCTGTAACTTCTTCAGGTCTCTCATCAACAAGTAAAACCAACAAGTCAATTTCTGGATGATTTGCTGTAATTCCATGCGCTATTTCTTTTAAAAGTTCTGTTTTACCTGAACGCGGAGGAGCAACAATAAGACCACGTTGTCCTTTACCAATAGGAGAGAAAAGATCAAGCATACGACCTGTTAAACCTTTTTCACGATATTCTAGTTTTATTTTTTCTTGTGGGTAAAGTGGAACAAGGTTTTCAAAGAGTGGACGTTTTTTACTCTCTTCTGGTGGCAGACCATTAACAGCTTCTACTTTGATAAGAGCATAATATCGCTCTTGATCTTTAGGAGGACGAACTTGACCCGTTACAACATCACCGTTTCGAAGAGCAAATCTTTTTATTTGAGTGTTTGAAACATAGGCATCATTGATACTTTCGTTGAAACTTTTGTCAATAGAGCGGATAAATCCATAACCGTCTTGCATGATTTCAAGGATGCCACTAAAGAGGATAAATCCACCTTGTTCCGTTTGCGCCTTTAAAATCTCAAAGATAACATCTTGGCGTTTTAACTCTTGAGGATGTTCAACATTTAATTCTGTTGCAATACTGATAAGTTCTTCTATGCTTTTAGTGCGAAGCTCTTCTACGCTTGCNCCTTTAACTGGTGTATGNGTTCTTTTTGTATTGTTACGANTGTTGTTTTTTGGAGCTGGATTGTTTGTATTCTTGCGGGGTTGTTGTGAATTGTTTTCACTCATATAGTNACTGCCTTAGCTTTTTTTGGATTTTTTTGTAGAGGGGAAAGCCTGTGAAGATAATTTGCGTATCTTTTTAATTGGCGTAATTTTACACTATATATTGATATAAAGTCAAGTTTAATGGTTTTTTAAATTTGACACATCAACAACAAGGCTAAAACAAAAATCATTTTCTTCCTCATAAACTACTTCCATAACTGCGTTTAGCGCTAGGGTAAATACAAACGCAGCAGAGGTAATAATATTTGTAGATATATAAAATAAAAGTAAATCATCAAATTTTAATAGGGATTTGTATAAAATACTTTTATGAAAAAAATGTATAAAATATTAGTTACAAATGATGATGGTTATGAGGCTAAAGGTCTGTTGAGTCTGGTTGAGGCTCTTAAAGAACTCCCTAATGTAGAAGTGATGGTTGTGGCTCCGGCAAATGAGAAGTCGGCTTGTGGTCACTCGCTTACTCTCGTGCGACCGCTGCGTTTTGTTGGTGTTGATGATAACTTCTTTAAACTTGATGATGGAACGCCTAGTGACTGCGTTTATCTTTCTCTGAGTGCTATTTATCACGATGAAAAACCTGACTTACTTATAAGTGGGATAAACCGCGGCTCAAACATGGGTGAAGATATTACATATAGTGGTACTGCTGCGGGTGCTATGGAAGGTGTTTTACATGATATTCCATCGATTGCTATAAGTCAAGTTATGGATTTTACCAATCCTGCAGGAGATTTTACCTTAGCGCAAAAAACGATTAAAAACCTCGTTACAAAGATTCGAGAAGGTGTTTTTCCTCTTCCTTCACGTGAATTTTTAAATGTAAATATTCCGCCTGATATTGATGAAGCAAAGATGCAAGTGACTTATGCAGGATTGCGTTTTTATGCAAACGATTCACACCTTCACAGAAATCCAAGAGGTGAAGAACACTACTGGCTAGGGCTACATCCGCTGGATTTTTCACCAAGAGAAGGTGCTAAGGGTGTGAGTGATTATGAAGCGATAGAGGCTGGAAATATTTCTATCACTCCGATTATGCTCGATTTGAGTGCTTACAAAAGTATGAAAAAACTCGAAGATTGGATAGATTAAATTGAAATACGACCGCATAAAACTTTTACTCAAAGATGATTTTGTAAAACTCGAAGATGCGAAAATTATTCTCTTGGGTGTTGGTGGTGTTGGTAGTTTTTGTTTAGACTGCCTTTATAGAAGTGGCGTTAAAGAGATAACTATAGTGGATTTTGACACTTATGATGAAACAAATCAAAATCGTCAGATGTGGTCCGAACTTCATGAACACGACTCAAAAGTAGAGTCTCTACAAACACATTACCCAGAGATACAAATCATCAACAAACGCATAGATGAAGCGTGGGTTTGGAATTTTGATTTTGATGAGTATGATTTAGTTTTAGATGCCATAGATGATACAAAAGCTAAACTTGCTCTTGCTCAGAAGTGTTACAAAAAACTCATCTCTTCTTTTGGCTCGGCAAAACGCTTGGATCCGACACAAATAAAAGTAGACGATATTTGGAAAAGTTACGGTGATAAGTTTGGTTCAAAAATAAGATATGAACTTCGTAAACGCAGCTTTAATAAAAAGTATACAGTTGTTTTTTCAAGTGAAGAGGCGATTACCAAAGATAAAGGTAGCTTTATGGGCGTTACTGCTGCGTTTGGGCTTACTATGTGTGCTGAAGCAATTAAATTCTTAAGGAAATAAATGTTTGATTTTTTAAATGAAGACTGGTTTATAATAAGCTTAGAGATAGTATTTTTAATACTGATTATTTATGATGTAAAAAGGTATATACAGACAAAGAAGAAAGAGTATATTACAAATATAGTTCTCACATTTGGCTTTGCTGTTTGGACACTTTACCCTATGTATAAAAGTTATTTTGGCTGGGATGAAACGCAGAAAAAAGAGATGCTTTCAACTTGTGCAGATTCTAACAATAGTGAGCTTTGTAAATGTGTTGATGACGCTATATTTAAAGAATATGTGTACGAAGAGTATAAGCTTCTTGATAAAAACTCTAGTGAGTTTCAAGAGTTTTTAAAAACGGCAAAAGAGGATTGTTTAGATGAGTCTTGGTTTTAAGTATGACTTAAATTCACCCCTTGTTTGTGAAGGTATTGTTGGTGATGGCTGTGGTGGTGGCCGACTCTTTGCTGTTAAAGATGAAAAATTATTTGCTTATGATCCTCAAACACAAGAGTGCTACACTCTTTTAGAAAATATCCAAAATGCTAGAAAAATAAGTAAAAAGGCGTGCATTATTATAATTGAGTGTGCAAACAAAATGATTCAATTTGATTTGTCTTTAATGAAAGAAGTTTTATAAACTCTTAGATTCTGCAATCATAAGAGATTTAGGGAGAGTCTTACGAGGAAAATTTTGCTATAATCCATAAACTAAAAAATATTTAAAGAGAATGAAAACATGCAAAAGATAGAACCTATGACACTCTTCGGTTATGAAAAACTACAAGCAGAAGTAAAAAATTTAAAGCAGGTCAAACGCCCGCAAGTTGTAAAAGATATTGAAGAAGCATTAGAGCACGGTGATTTAAAAGAAAATGCAGAGTATCATGCAGCAAAAGAGATGCAAAAAAATATTGATAATCGTTTAGCAGAATTGCAAGAACTCCTTGGAAATTCGCAAATTGTTGATCCAAGTGAACTTGAACATGCAAGAATTAGTTTTGGCTCCACAGTTGTAATGACAGATATGGATAGCGATGAAGAGGTTACGTACACTATAGTCGGTGGATGTGAGTCTAACCCTGATATGGGACTTATATCGTTTGGCTCACCTTTAGCAAAACAGCTTTTAGGAAAAGAAGAGGGAGACGAGGTTAAGGTTGTGCTTCCTGGGGGAAACAAAGAGTTTGAAATTGATACGGTAAGATATCAGGAGATTGTGTTTGAGTGCCACTAATAAAAAAATTAATGTTGGGATTGTAGGAGCTACTGGCTACACAGGTTTAGAACTTGTAAAAATGCTTATAAATCATTCTGGATTTCACCTGAATTATATAGCGAATTCAGAGGGTGGAACGACCATAAACGCTTTACATCCATCTTTAAATGGAGTCTGCGAAGATGAGGTTAAAAAAGCAGATGTTGATGAGATAGCTAAATCTTGTGAACTTGTTTTTTTAGCACTGCCACATCAAACCGCTATGGCTTTTGTTCAACCTCTCCTTGAAAAAGGCGTGAAGGTAGTAGATCTTTCGGCCGATTATAGATTGCCTCAAGATATTTATGAAGAGTTTTACTGCCCTCATACAGATGCGAAAAACTTGGAACATGTGATTTATGGGCTTCCTGAGATGAACAGAGAAGCTCTAAAATCTGCTAAGTTAGTTGCCAATCCTGGATGTTTTCCAACTTCTGCAATTTTAGGTCTTCTTGCGTTTATGGACATTAGAGTTGCCAATACTCCTATTATCGTTGATGCAAAAACAGGGGTAAGTGGCGCGGGTAAAAAACTCAGCGAGTCTACTCATTTTGTAAATGTAAACGACAATCTTTTTGCCTACAATCCTCTTATGCACAGACATGCTCCAGAGATTGCAAACAAGTTAAATGTTGCGTTTGATGAGGTGAGTTTTGTACCTCATTTAGTGCCATTAACACGTGGCATGATTTCATCAATTTATATTCAAATCAACTCTGATGAAGATGTGCTAAAAAAGCTAAAAGAATTTTATAAAAATGAAAAATTCATTAGAATTAGTGAAAATCCCGTAGATATGAAAAATGTTTCTGGAACAAACTTTTGCGATATTTATGTTAAACGCAAGAAAGATATGCTTTTTATATCAAGTGCTATTGACAACTTAATGAGAGGTGCATCTTCTCAAGCGCTTGTAAATGCAAACCTTATGATGGGTTTTGATGAAGCTATGGGAATTCCAAATATAGCTTATGTCCCATAAAAAAGAGAAAAGTGTGATAGAGATTCAAGAGGGCGCATTTATAATTGCAGATGCACACTACTCACAGCTAAGACCAGAGCTTTTAGATTTTATACAAGATATAGCTTTTAAAAAACTCTGCCCAACACAACTTATCTTAATGGGTGATATTTTTGATGCTCTTTTTGGAAATATTGACTACACACTTCAAAAAAATGCACAGATTCTCAAACTTTTAAATCAAGTATCCCAGGATATAGAGATTATCTATTTAGAAGGTAATCACGATTTTAATTTAAAAGATGTGTTTCCTAAAGCTAAAGTTTTCCCTATGAAAATGCAACCAGTAATTTGTCAGTACGAAGATAAAATAGTATGCCTTGCTCATGGTGATTTTAATGGTACATTTTTTTATAAACTATATACTCAGATTATAAGAGCTCCATCGGTACTTTTTGTTTTAAAACAGATAGATAAGCTTCTAAACAATTATATTATTAAAAAAATAGATCACTATTTAACGAAAAAAGAGGACTGTAGAGAATTTGTTGGTTTTAGAGAGTTTATAAAAAAACGTTTGGGTGAGAGATTCTCTTGTGAGTATTTTATAGAGGGTCATTTTCATCAAAATGTAACCATAAATTTTGATACTTTTAAATACATTAATTTAGCTGCTTTTGCTTGTCATCAAAGATATTTTATTGTAAAATCTTTGCAAGATAGAGAGCTGTTAGAGGAAAAGATTTTCTCTAAAATATAGAAATTGGGAGTTTTTATAATGAGTGATGCTTCATTAAAAATTGTACAGACAAAAGATAAGCTTACTCTAATTTTCTCAGGAGAGCTCACTCTTTTCACTTTAACAGCACATCAAAAAACCATAAACGCAAGTTCTTTTTTGCACCCACTAGAAGCCATAGTCAACCTAGAAAATCTGACTTATTTAGATACAGCAGGGGCACTTTTTTTAGATGATGTTTATGAGAACTTGTTGAAAAATTCTAGTAAAGTTTCCTTTGTAGTTACAAATAAAGAGATTAGAGATACTTTAAATTTGGTAAAAACTAAGAAGTATAAAAGCCTCGATATAAAAACGAAAACACAGAGAAATCTTGTTGAGTCAATTGGTAAATTTGCTCATAGTCATTATGTAGGATTTATGTCATTTATAGCGTTTTTGGGTGAGTTGTTTGCTACTAAAATGCACTACCTTAAGTCAGTTAAAAATATTCGATTTAAAGAGATTGCTTTTGAAATTAATGAGAGTGGAGTCAAAGCAATTGGCATAGTATCGCTCACTTCTTTTTTAATAGGCCTTGTTGTTGCCTATCAATCAGCCTATCAATTAAAAATATATGGAGCCAATATATTTATAGTTGATATGCTAGGTATTTCAATACTCAGAGAGTTGTCCCCGCTTATAACTGCTATCGTCATCGCCGGTAGAAGTGGATCTGCGTTTACTGCACAAATTGGGGCAATGAAGATAACAGAAGAGCTAGACGCTATGCGAACCATGGGTTTCTCTCCACATAAATTTTTAGTTATTCCACGTATCATAGCGCTTATGATTACTATGCCAATCTTGATTTTTTTATCTGACATAAGTGCAATCGCAGGCGGTATGCTTGTGGCATATATAGATCTTAAAATTACTACTGAACTTTTTATCGAGCGATTCAACGAAGTGGTAGCCGCAAAGCATTTTTTTATAGGAATAATCAAAGGTCCTTTCTTTGCGTTTTTAATAGCGACTATAGGTATTTACAGAGGATTAATGGTGAAAAATGACACACAAAGTATTGGATTTAATACAACTAAAAGTGTGGTTGAATCTATTTTTGCCGTAATTGTCTGTGATGCAATTTTTTCAATTATGTTTACAAATTTAGGAATTTAATCATGCAAAAGATTATTGAAGTAAAAGATGTCAAAACTATTTTTGGAGATAAAATAGTACATGATGGCTTAAACCTAAGTGTTAATGAGGGTGAAATTTATGGCCTTTTAGGACCTAGTGGATGTGGTAAAACAACTCTGTTGCGTGAAATGGTTCTCTTGCAAGAGATTCATTATGGTGATATAGATATTTTAGGACATAGTCTTGGAGATATAAATTTTGATGAGGCTCAGAGTCTCAGAAGAGAGTGGGGCGTTTTGTTTCAGGCAGGAGCACTCTTTTCGTCTTTAACAATAGCAGAGAATATTGCACTGCCACTCAAAGAGTATACAGATTTATCAAAAAAAATGATTGATGAAATTGTGAAATTTAAAATCAATATAGTGGGTTTAAAAATTGAAGATGCACATCTTTATCCCTCACAAATAAGTGGTGGAATGAAAAAAAAAGCAGGTTTAGCAAGGGCTCTTGCGATGGACCCAAAACTTCTTTTTTTAGATGAACCTACCAGTGGACTTGACCCCATTTCAGCGAGAGACTTTGACTCTTTAATCTTGGAATTGCGTTCCTTATTAGGCCTTAGTATAGTGATGGTTTCACACGATTTACAATCAATTTATGCTACACTAGACCGCGTAGCAATAATAGATAATAAAAAGATAGCATATGAAGGAAACTTAAAAAATATAAAAGAGTCAGACAACTCATTTATAAAGACTTTTTTTGGAAAATATAATGAATAACAAAGTAAATTACACACTTATTGGATTGTTAGTGCTCATTGCAACTGTTCTTATGTTCGCGTTTAGCTACTGGATGTTAAAGCCAACGGTTGAAACAAAAACTACAAAATATAATATATACTTTGATGAATCAGTTTTAGGTTTAAATTTGGATGCTCCTGTTAAATTTAGAGGTATTAGTGTGGGAAAAGTAACACAGTTGAGAATCAGTCCTTTTAGCTCAGAACAAGTAGAAGTTCTCATAACAATCTTAAGCTCAACGCCAATTAAAGAAAATACAGAGGCGAGACTCACAGCACAAGGAATTACAGGTCTTAGTTATATAAATCTGAGTATGGGAGAGCATGATGCTCCTTCTTTAGTCGCAAAAGATAATCAAAAATATCCGGTTATAAAATCTGTTGCATCTTTTTTTGAAGATTTTGAAAAATCATTAGATTCGGTCTCATCAAAACTCTCTAAAACATTGACAAAAACTTCAGAGCTATTAAATGATGATAATCAAGAGCAGATTAATCTTCTGCTGCATAAAAGTGCGAGTTTTATGGATAGATTAGATAAATTTATGGATGAAAAGACTATAGCTTCTTTGCAGCATAGTGTGAGAAATATAGAATCTGCATCTACTAAGTTTGATAATTTAATGCCACAAATAGATTTGTTTGTACAAAATAGTATGGCTTGGGAAAAAAAGATTGAAGACTCTTTTGCCTCTATTATGAATAGTTACCTGGGCATTAGAAGTTCAATGGATGAGATAAAAAGAGCAGTTGCAAGCGGAGAGTTTAATGTAAAAGAAATTGCCGCTGATATTGTACCTACTATGAATAACACCCTCTTAGATATGCAAGAGTTGATGATAAAAGTACAAGATACCCTTAATCAATATGATAGAAGTCCGAGTGATATTTTATTTAAACAAGAAGAGATTAAAAAAGCTCCAGGAGAAAAATAATAATGAAGTTACTAATAATAGGCTTAATGACTTTTTTGCTTGTAGGCTGTTCAACAAGTATGCCAGCGGTGTCTGAGTATAGAATAAATGTTCTTCCTTCATCTACTGCGTTTGGGGAGACTGGATGTAAACAAAAATCACTTAAAGTTGCTCAGGCATTTAGTTCAAGCGCTTTAATGACAAATTCTATGAACTATGGAGAGGGTGCGTACAAGCAGTATAAGTTTACAGAGTCTGAGTGGGCAGAATCTCCAAACAGAGCAATAAGTGCTGAAATATTGGAATACGTGAAAACTACAGGGCTCTTTAAAAATACTCAAATTTCTAAATCGAGAAGTAAAAATGGACTTCTTTTGGAAACAAATATAGAAGAATTTATGCAGTATTTCACAGAAGATGAAAAAGAATCATTTGCTAAAGTAAAGATAAATTTAACTCTAATAGATGCAAAAAATAGTAAGGTATTGGCAACTAAAACATTTAACTCGAGGGTAAAAGTAAATGCTTTAAACGCAGATGCTGGAGTTACTGCTTTAAATGAGGCATTAAAAAATATTTTAGAAGAGTCTGCAAAATGGTTAAGTGGAGTTTGTAAATGATTACAGAAAAAGAGTATACAAAACGCAGAGATAAATTAGCCTCAAAACTTGCAAAGAATTCTGTAGCCGTACTGTTTAGTGCGAATTATAAAACTCGTTCAAACGATACGGAGTATCCTTTTAGGCAAAACAGCAATTATTATTATCTGAGTGGATTTTTAGAGGATAAATCGTGTTTAGTTTTTATAAAAGGAATCAAAAAAGTACAGACTATTTTGTTTGTTCATAAGAAAGATAAAACGCAAGAGCTGTGGAACGGAGAGAGATTAGGTGTATCAGCCGCTAAAAAAAGATTTTCTGTAGATGCAGTTTATGAATATCAAGAATTTGCAACAAAGTTAAAAGAGTATATTAGTGGTAAAAAAACACTCTATTATGATTTTGATCTTGATTACTCAAAGGTTAAAATTCTTAAAAGACACTCTAAAGTAATTCACTCTTTTGAAAATATATCTACGTATATTCAAAAAATGAGACTTATAAAATCTAAGGCAGAAATAGCTTTAATTAAAAAAGCTATTTCAATTACAAAAGATGCGCATCATAAAGCTATGAGTAAAGCTTCATTTTTAAATTACGAGTATGAACTCCAAGCTGAAATTGAGTATGAGTTTAAAAAAAATGGTGCTTATAGTGATGCCTATACTTCAATAGTAGCATGTGCAAACGCAGCAAATACTCTGCATTATATTGATAATAATAAAAAACTTCTCCAAGGCAAACTTATTTTAATAGATGCTGGATGTGAGTATAAGTATTATGCCAGCGATATTACAAGAACAATTCCCGTTAGTGGAATATATACAAAGCCGCAAAAGGAACTTTACAATATGGTTTTAGGTGTTGAACTTGAAATTATAAAAATGATAAAACCAGGTGTAAAACGCAGCTCACTTCAAGCAAAAGCAGCGAAATTATTATCAAAAGGTATGATAGAACTTGGTATTTTAAAGGGTTCTTTGAAAGAGGCTATTAAACAAGAATTATATAAAAAATATTATCCTCATGGAATAGGGCATTGGATGGGAATAGACGTACATGATGAATCTCCATACAAATATGAAAATGGCAAAGAAATTCCCTTGAAAAAAGGCATGGTTTTAACAATTGAGCCAGGTATTTATATAGATGAAAATGACAAAGATGTTCCTCAAAAATTTAGAGGAATCGGAATAAGAATTGAAGATGATATTTTAATAACGAAAAAATCTTGTAAAAATCTATCGTCGAAGATAGCTAAGAGTGTTGCAGAAGTAGAGGCTATCTACTCTTCGTTGTAGCTATAAGTCCAACCTGTAAGTTTTTCTTGCTTAGCTTCAAAAAAATTATTAGAGTCTGCTAAAAAATCCATTACATGCATGAGTTTATATGGAATACTACCTTGATCTTCTCTCTTGATGAGAAGTAGAGGCATTGGTGTTTCTTGTTGGCTCATAGAAAATCCGACGGGCATTAATTGACTTAGTAATTCTTTGGGGTTTTTAATACCATTTTCTTCTAAAAATTTATCTAAAACAGCTTCTTTTACATCTTGAGATAGTTCATCTGAAGTATTTAAAAAGATTGTAAAATGAATAGGAGTATCTGTGAATTGATTAGGAGCGGGAGCTGCCATAACAATATACTCTACATTTTTAAGATGATTTTGTATCTCAATAGTATCAAAATATTTATCAGTTATTATTGCATTTGCTACAGCCATCACTAAGCTTCTTCTAGTTTCTGTTTTTCAATATCTTCTTGATGTCTTGACATTTCTAGTCTTATTTCATCCATAGTGTGAGGAGGAACATTTTCATCTTTATCCCATTTTACTTCATCTATATGCCCGCCATAATCTCCACCAAAGTCTTCAACTTTTTGAGAATACTCATCCATGTCATGACAAACTACCATTCGACCAACTACGGTGTCTGTAAGCTCTATAAACCATTTGCCTTCTTCATCGACTTTTATTTGCGATTCAAATACAACACCCATTATTTTTTATTACCATTTGGGTTAAAAGCAGTACTATCAAAAGTTTTTGCAAAACCTTCTAAGTCTTTTTTCTTTAAATCACCGTTATAGACTATATCTCTTGCGTCAAGTTTATCATCATTTAACATCTTTGGAACAACATCTGCGTTGTTAATAACTTCCATATGTGCGTTAAGTTCATCTTCGCTGTAAGCCATTTGCATATCAGCAGCTATAACATGTGGGATAGCTTCTATTATAGCTAGTTTTTTGAGTTCTTCTGAAACACCTTCACCCTCAATAGTAATAATAATACGACCTTTTTCATCATGAAGATGATAGTCGCATGCTTCACAATCTTTGAGTGCTTGTACAACTTCATCTAAAAACTTTGGTACTGTTTGAACTACTATACTTGAAATATTCATTAATTTTCCTTTGATTTATTCGTAAATTATTTTTCTAGTTTTTTCGCCATTATCTTGGCGCATTTTATCATATAGTTTTTGATGTTTTAGTTTTTCATCATAACTAATAGGTGTTCTTAAAGATTTATACTCAACTAACTCACCATCTTTATAAACGCCAGAGACTATCGCTTTAACCCAATAATAACCTTTATCACTTCGAAGATTTTTAACAATTCCAATCCACTGATTTTTGCTTTTTATTGTTTCCCAAAGATCTTTATAAGTAGCACTAGGCATATCAGGATGTCTAACTATGTTATGAGATTGACCTAAAAGTTCATCTAATTCATATCCACTAATTTCACAAAATGTTTCATTGGCGTATGTGATAGCACCATTCAAATCAGTTCTAGATATAATAAGTTCACCTTCGGGAACTTCTGTTTCTATTAAAAATTCACTTTCATTATATTGCATTTTATAATCCTATTTTAATTTGTAGTAATTAAATTTACTTGAATCAGTTGTAACAAATACTTCATCTTCACTTATAAATAATATAGATGTTAATGTCATATTATTATTTGTAAGTTTATATTTTTTACTTTGAGTATTAATATTAAAGACTGTTACATTGTTTTTTTCATCACTTGAGAATGCACCAAGTTTTGCACTAGGAGATAACCCCGCTCCATAAATTAAAAACCAGTGTTTCTCTCTTAAAAAATAGTCACTACTGTTTTTTAAATCATATACTACACATCTTCCATCTTGACCTGCGGTAATGATTTTATTGTTTTTAAAGTCAACTTTAAAAACCTTATCAAGATTCTTGCCAGCTAGAATTTTAACTACTTCACCTTTTTTGATGTCTACAATTTTTAAATTACCGCTCTCATCTGCTACAACAGCTAATGTTCTATCTTCATTTAACGTAAAATCTGCAAAAGTTGAATTGAAGTCTGCATCCTTTGCTTTAACATTTATTTTCCAAATGACTTTATTCTCTTTGAGATCATAAAGGTACATTTGATTACCAAGAAGTGAAAAGACAATGGTATCTGCATCTATAAATCTTGCTTTTGCTATATACAGTTTTTCTTCTATTGAAATGGCTGTATATTGTTTACCTTTATCATAGATATGGAGTTCCCTAAAACCTTTTGTACCCTGAGAAGTCAATAGAATTTTATCTTCAAAGATATCTACATTGTAAACTTTGGCATTAATAGTGTCACCCATAAAGTCCTTAATTTTAGGAATTGTAATTGTTTGAATGAGTTTTTTAGTATTAAGGTCATACACATTTACACAACTAGCTTGAGTTGATACATATATTTTACCGCTTGAAGCAACTATATCTGTTACTCCTCCACTCGCATTGTAAACATAAGTTGGAGCTAAATCTTTTGCGTTTAATCCTGCAAGAAGCAGTAAGAAAATTAAAATTAACTTATTCATTATTTTCAGGTTCCTTCTTAATTTGAGTTATATCAATTGCATAACTTGGGCATCTGCTTATGCAAAATCCGCATGAGGTACATTTTTGTTGATCAATTGTAGGCATAAACATAGCTTTGAACTCTATTGCATCTTCAAGACATGGGTCTTTGCAAGAAAAGCACATTACACCCTGCCAACTAAGACAATTTGATTCATTTATTCTTATACCTGCATCTATGAGATGTTTATCTTCAACACGAAGCACGTTTGGCTCGCAAGCGATTGCACAATCATCACAATATGTGCAACCACTACTTGAAAAATCTAGTCTAGGCGTTTTATCTTCACCTATAATTATAATTTGCTCTTGGCACAAAGTGGCACACTTACCATCACAATTTAAACACTCTGTATCAAACGCATTTATATCACCATAATATGGTGGTCTAATGATAAAATCTTTCTCTACTTTTCCTTCACCTTTGAGTGAGGAAGAGAGAAAGCTAAAAAGCTCTCTTCTTTGCATAGTCTATTTACTACTTAGTAGTATCTAAACCTTCCATAAGTTTAGTTCCATTCCAAGAAGATTTACTTGCACCATCAGCGCTTGTAAAATCTGCTTCAAAAGTATTTTCAACAGCTAAAGCATCTCCGGATTGTGGAGCATGACATTGTGAACAGTTAAATCTTGCGCCGGCGAGTTTATCACCAGTAGATTGAATTGCTGTTTCATTTTTCATGTTATCAATGACTTTAGAAAACTGTTTACCATCAAATTTATGAGATGGTCTAAAGTTAGTGAAGTGTGAACTTGGAAGTGGTGTAGCACCCATTGAGCTCGCAACTTCTGGCATATGACATCCAACACATTGATTATCATTGATAGTAATAGGCAACATGCCTTCAGTATCATGTGGAATCATTGGTGGAGCATCTTGAAATGCTCTTTTTATTTTATGGCTTGTTCCAGCAACATCTGTACTATATTTTGCTGCATCACCAAATGTATCACTCTTTTCTGAGTAAAGATCAGTTTTTCTTAAACCCAAAGATTCTTCACTTACAGTCTTAGCAACTTTTGCTTCGCTTGCTGGTGTAGCGTTATTGCCGCAGCCAACAAACAAAAGTGTAGCAGCTGCTAAACCAATTGTTATCTTGCTTATTGTTTTCATTATTTTTCTCCCGTTTTCTTGTTTTTTGCTAGTTTTCTGATTGAAAATTCTAAAGCACCATCATCACACACTTCTATACATCTTGCACAATTTGTACATTCTCCAGATAGAACAGGTAAACTCTCTTTACCAATCATGTGTAATACTTGACTCTCCGGACAAACAATCTTACATTTCATACATAAAGTACAATTTTCTTCAAGATGGTGCACTCTTATTAAACTAAATTTACCCAATAATGAATAAAATCCTCCAAGTGGACATATATGCCCACACCATCCATTCTTAAGAACAAATAGATCAAAAAGAAAAATGATTAGCATCGCTGCCCAACCAAAACCTAAACCAAATACAATTCCTCTATGAACCATAGATATTGGTGATATGAACTCAAAAGCTGCTATTCCCATAATAAAAGATATAATCAAGCTTAGAGCTAAAACCCAGTATCTTAAATTACGAGATGCTGGTTGTTTTATGCCTTGTACTCGGTCAATGCCAGTAACTCTTCTTAAGACTGATGCTGCGTCTGTTATTAAATTTATAGGGCAAACCCAACTACAAAAGGCACGACCACCAATAAGTAGATAAAAAACAGTAATTATTGCTACGCCAGTAAGTAAATCTATACTTAAGACAGCTCCTGCAGCAAGCATTTGTAATGCTGCATAGGGGTCACTTAAAGGTACAGTTTCTAAAAGCATAGACGAGCTAAGGTTTCCCATAAGGAAAGTCCACCCCCAAGCATTCGCTCCAAAATAAAGAACGAGTATACTTACTTGAGTCAATCTTCTTAAAATGAGGTATCTGTAGTTATTCCATAATGTTACCATTAGTATAAATCCTCCAATCCATCATTTAAAGAGTCAATTGCTGATTCTTCACTAAGTTTTGTCTCAGTAGTTTCCGAGGTAGCATTTTCTAAACGCTTCTCATCTTCTTTGTCCCAACCCTTAATGTAGTAATCACCAGCTCTTCCTTCAGCAACTTCCCTTGGCAATACAAATATTGCTGGTTTTTCAGTCACACAAGCTTGCTCACACATACCACAGCCTGTACATACATCAGGATGTACTATGGGTTTCATGAAAGCATGTTTACCAGTTCGCTCATTCTTTTCGTACTCAATAGTGATTGCTTGGCCAAGTAAAGGACAAGCTCTATAACATGCATCACACTGGATTCCCCAAAATGCAATACAGCTATTATCATCAACTACTGCAAGGCCCATATCAGATATATTAATATCAAGAACTCCATTTGTTGAAACACTATCTTCATCTAATGCACCGGTAGGACATACTGGCACACATGGAATATCTGGACACATATAACAAGGAATATCTCTAGGCACAAAATATGGAGTTCCTAAAGGTTTATTATCTCCTGGTTTAGCTAGCAATAGTGTATCGTATGGACATGCTTCAACGCATAGCCCACACTTTATACAGGTTTTAAGAAAATCTTCTTCTTTAAGGGCACCTGGGGGACGAAGCACTAGAGCTGAAGCTATAACTTCATCTACATAAGCACTCCATATAAAGCCACCCATAGTAGCGAGGCCTACGCCTCTTGCCATGTTGAGAATAAATTTTCTCCTATCACTTAATGGTTGTTTTTTCTTTTTCTTTTCAGGTCTGTTTTCGCTCAAAACGAATCTTTCCTTATCTTAAATCTATTTTATTATGCTTTGTAAATTTTTACAGCACATTTTTTATAATCTGTTTGTTTTGATTGCGGACACGTTGCATCAAGACAAACTTTATTGATAAATACTTTTTCATCAAACCATGGAACAAATACAAGTCCGCGAGATGGTCTATTTCTACCGCGAGTCTCAACTCTTGCTTTAACTTTACCACGGCGAGATTCAACCCAACATAGTCCACCTTGTTTAAGGCCTTTATCTTTAGCATCTTGAGGATGCATGTAACATAAAGCTTCTGGAACAGCACGATATAACTCAGGTACACGCATTGTCATAGTTCCTGAGTGCCAGTGTTCAAGTACACGACCTGTACATAACCATGTGTCATAGTTAGCATCTGGCATTTCTGGAGGATCCATGTATGGGCGAGCAAAGATTTTGGCTTTATTTTTTAAAGATTTTTGTGCCGGATCTTTAATCCCTTTTAAGTCACCTTGAGAAAGAGCTTTTGCTAAAGTACCATAGAATGCATGGGAGTTACCAGTTTCTTTTGTAGCTTTTGCTGCGTATGGATCATACTTAGCATTAAATCTCCATTGCGTTTCTTTACCATCAACAACTGGCCATTTAAGTCCACGAACTCTATGGTAAGTAGTAAATGGAGCCAAGTCATGACCATGACCTCTACCAAATGATGCATACTCCTCAAATAGATATTCATGAATCATGAAACCGTAACCTTTGAAAACTTTACCATCTGAACCAAGTACATTTCTACTATCACCAATACCATCAGTATTGTCATAGCCTTTTTGAGGGAATGAATCTAAATCAATTTTATAAGATTTTGCTTCTTTATTTGCAAAAAGAATTTCAAACATAGTTGTGTCATCAGTATAACCCATTGCGTATGCAGCTTTTTTAACATCTGGAAGTGAATTGCCTCCACGAAGTGGTTGTGCACCCCAAACATCAGCAACTGTAAATCTTTTTGAAAGTTCAACCCATTGCCAAGTATCACTCATTGCGTCACCTACCGGAACTACTTGTTGTCTCCAGTGTTGTGTACGACGTTCAGCGTTACCGTAAGCTCCCCATTTTTCATAAATCATAGCAGATGGTAAGATAAGGTCAGAAACTTTAGCAGAGATACCTGGGTATCCATCAGAAGTCACTATAAAGTTATCCATTTCACGAGCCGCTTTAATCCAGTGAGTTGCAGAAGCAGAATCTTGGTATGGATTACAAACATTTACCCATGCAAATTTAATATCACCATCTTCAATATCACGATGGATTTTCATAATGTGTTGATTACCAATTGGGTTTATAGTCCCCTCAGGAACTTTCCATCTATTTTCAGTGATTTTTCTGTGTTTTGGATTTGCTACCATCATATCAGCTGGCAAACGGTGACAGAATGTACCAACTTCACGAGCTGTCCCACATGCTGAAGGTTGACCAGTAAGCGAGAATGCACCTGAACCCGGTCTAGCTTGTTTGTTTAGTAAAAAGTGAACATTATAAGATAGAGTATTTACCCAAGTACCACGTGTATGTTGATTCATACCCATAGTCCAGAAAGAAACTACTTTTCTACCTTTTTCTATATATAAATCAGCTAGTAATTGAAGTTTTCTTTTGAATTCGTTAATATCTTCATCAGGGTTACCTTTAGAGATATTTGCAACATAATCAAGAGTGTATGGAGCTAGGAATTTTTTATACTCTTCAAAAGAGATTTCCCAGTGTTTTAGACCAGCTGGCTTATTAACCATCATATCACCTTCTTTATATCCAAAAGGTTCTAGCGCTGGTGCTTCTTTTGCAGAGACAACTTTTTGCATCTCTTTATTGATGATTTCCATTTCAAGTGCGGAATATTTACCAGCACTACCATCAGGATTTACTGGCATTACAGATTTTTCACCTGCACGTCTTAAACCATAACCCATATTTACAGGTTGTGAAGCAAAAACGATATGTTTCTTAACGAAATCCCAATCAATTGATTCAGGAGCATTATAAACAATTTCTCTAGCGATATAGTTCCACAATGCCATGTCAGTGTTTGGTGAGAAGATTATCTCTTCATCAGCTAAATCTGAAGTTCTGTGTCTGTAAGTAGAGATATTGATAACCTTTACTCTTTCTGGATCAGAAAGTTTTCTGTCAGTTACACGAGACCATAAAATCGGGTGCATCTCTGCCATGTTTGAACCCCAAGATACAACAGTATCTGTTAATTCAATATCATCATAACAACCAGAAGGCTCATCAATACCAAATGTTTGATAAAAACCAACAACAGCAGATGCCATACAGTGACGAGCGTTAGGATCAAATGCGTTTGAACGGAATCCACCTTTCATCATCTTCTGTGCTGCATAACCTTCCATAACAGTATATTGTCCAGATGCGAATACACCAATACCTTCAGGCCCTTTTTCTTTAAGTGCTTTTTTGATGTGAACTTCCATCTCATCAAATGCTCTTTCCCAACTTACAGGAGCAAATTTACCATGTTTGTCAAATTTACCATCAGCACCCATTCTTAATAGTGGCTGAGTAAGTCTATCTGCACCGTACATAATCTTAGCATTAAAGTAACCTTTAATACAGTTAAGACCACGATTTACTGGCGCAGCAGGATCTCCTTTAACAGCAACGATTTTACCATTTTTAGTTGCCATCATGATACCACAACCAGTACCACAGAAACGGCATGCTGCCTTATCCCATCTCCAATTTCCTTCAGCCTTTTCAGCTGCTGCTTCTAACTCTGCTGGTACAGCCATTCCCATAGCTGCCGCTGCAGATGCTGCTGCTGAACTCTTAAGAAATTCTCTTCTTGAAAGTGACATATTTTCTCCTATTTGATAATATATTTGAAATAATATTATATTCCAGTTTTGTTAAGGTGTCCATTAACAATTTTCATAATACAATATTTACTGTTGAAAAATATTTGACTTGCATCAAGAATTTAAATTTTATACTTAATATTAAATTTATTCTATGGTTTTGAGAATAATAGTAGCATGTTATAGTTATTATAATTTAGAAGCTACGCATTTTGACATAGCTTTGTGAGGTTGTAGAGTTCATCTTTTAGTTTTTGAAGTTTTTTTGTTGAATTAAGTAACTCTTCTGTTGATTCAATAACTATGTCTTCACTATTGTTTAAATGCTTTGAAACTGAGGATCTATCTTGAATTTCGCCAATAATATCAGAAAATTGCTCTGTTAACTCTTCTAATCTCATAGATGCTTGCTGGGACTGCTGTAGAGCCTCATTTGAATGGTCTACTGCTGCGTTTATCTTTTTAATAAAACAGTTGATTGTATCACTTACTTCAAGAATTTCACTTTCAGCATCAATATTCATCGGTGCTATTTTAGATTCACCCTTGTTTAATATGAGTTCTTTAGAATGTTTTATAAATTCTTTAGCATGTGACTCAATCTCTCTAAATCTAAAAAGTGAATAGAGAGAAAGCATGAGCAATAAAGTGGCAGACAAATATTGAAAAAATTTCATATACTCTGTTTTTCTTTCACTATAATCAGTATACATAGTCACGATTTTATCAACATTATCAAGTAAAATAGTGTTGTTTTTGTATATGGATAGGATAATTTTTTGTAATTTTACCTCTTTATCCTTGTCATTTGAATTAGTAATTATTTTAAAGTTTTGAATATCTTCATAGAAACTAGACCATAGTTTGTCTACGACAATAATCTGCGTTTTAATTTTAAATATAGGAGCGGCTTGTATATTTTTATCTTCATTTCCATGCTTTAAGGTGTTTAAGCCTTTAATGAATTCGTCTGTAGCTGCATTTAACTCATAAAAATCTTTGTTAGAATTATAGTTAATATAAAAAATATTTTTAGATATTTTTTGCGTGAGCATTCTCTGTTTACCAGCAATGTTAATGATTAAAGCATCTTTTACATTTTGTTGATTCAAATAAATCGTAACTATTATTGTGCTCAGCATCAGGAACGAAAACAGTCCCCCTATAAGTTTGATTTTTGTGCTGATTTTATTTGGCATTTTCATTATTATAAGCCTTTGTATATATTTTGTAGAGCTATTGCATCTTTGATTAGAATATTGGATTGTTCTATCTCAATTATCCCACTTCTTTTGAGTTTCTTGAGCACTCGAGAGAGTGTTTCTGGTTGGATATGGAGCATAAAAGAGACATCTTGCCTTTTGAGCTTGTTAAAGGTCTTTAAATCATCATGAAGCATAAACGCAACCTTTGCAGTAGCATCAAAAACAAGTTCGCGATTGACGACACAATGGAGTTGCTGCGTTTTTAAAAGTATTGCATCAATAAATTCATCATTAAGTATGTTTTTTTCAAGAAATTGAGTTTTAAATTGATGAAAATTTACTTCTAAAATTATAGAATCTTCTAAAAATTCAGCATTAGAAAAACAGTATATAGTATTCATCTGGATTGAGGTTAGTTCCGAAACAAGGGAATCTTCGTATATATGATATAAAAATATTTCATTATCATATTTATCAATTTTATAGACTTTTAAAAGACCCGATACTAAGAAATACAATTTGTCACTTGTGTCATTTTCATAAAAGAGTATTGAATTTTTAACATACTTAACAGGCTTTGACATATTGGCAACTATGTCAATATCATCATCGCTGAGAGTATTAAAGAATTTTAATTTTTTAACAAAATTTTTTGTCTCTTGCATTTCACTACTTTAGGATTATTTATTCCTCTTAATTTTATCATAAAAACAATTGAAGACATTGAATATAATTTACAAAAGCAAACTTATTTTTGATTTTTAAACCTAAAACCTTCTTTTGTAAGTAAATCACGTAGTTTTACTTGGAGTTCACCCTGAAATTCCATCCAATTTTCTTTGTAACTGCCGCCACATCCGATTTTCTTTTTTAATGTTTTGAGTATTGTAGAAGCATCTTCATTAGAGAGTTGAAATTCACCAACAAGTGTGACAATTTTTCCACGCCGTTTTTCGCGTTGAAACTTCAAAAAATGTTTGGATGGCTCTAAAATTTCGTTTGAGAGAGTTGTTTTTCTGGCACTTTGCACCTCTGCCCAGCCCTCATTTATCTCTGCGCCAATAAAAAGGTCGAGTTTTTTACCTCTACTCACTCTCATCCCCTATATATTTAAAACGAGGCACTACAAATTCATCCACAAGTACTGTTTCAAAAAACATAGTAAATGGTCTTACCCATAAGCTTTTATCTCCATACATTGGTCTGTATAGAACCAAAAGCTCGTCCGTTTCACTATGTCTAGCAATATCTATGACATCATAGCGATTGCCTTTGTAGTGTTCATAGATACCTGTCTGCAATTAAAGAACTTTTTGTGCTAAAACACTCATTGTATTATTGTCGTATTGTGAAGTTTTGACACGCTCTAAAATGTCTTCTTGCGTCAGTTTAGTATTGTCATAAATAATCACAATAGACTCATCTTTTGGCTTTAAAAATGTATTTTCTCCAAACTCTGTATATCGTGTTGCACCAATACTTATGATTGCTTGAGAAGGATTATTACAAGCGTGAATATATTCACTTAAAGGCTCTAGCGGACCAAAATTTTCTTGAGTGTTTATCTGATTAAGCATCCAGTTGAGTAATTTTTCATGAAAGTAGCTGTAGCCAGTAAGTTTTACATTTTCTCCATAAGCATGAACTTCACCATTTCGTTTTAAAAAAGAACAGATAGAGTAGTTGTCTATATTCCCACCCACAGAAAATTTATCTATTTTTATAATATTGTTTGAAAAACCTTTTGTTTCGTGTCCCCAGTTTTTCTTATCACTAATTTTCTCAGCACCTTTAATGCGGATTGAATAATCATTGTAAGCACCGAAATATTTCGGAGTTATTTTAGATAATCTTCCTACTGTATATTCTAAATCACAAATTAGTCCAACTTCTGGTTCAGCTTGGACATTTAACTCTTTATCGGCTGGAAGCTTCAGATTGTCAGCTCCAAGAGGGTAGGTAGTTAAGATTTTTTTCGCTTTGAGTTCAGCTTTATTCACAGGATTTTGCACTCTTGGTAAGAAAAATGGAAACATTCCTTTAGGTGCTGCTTCATCCGCTGTAATGACATCTTTGAAATCTTCGGCTTCTCCAGCTTGGTCGAGATGCAGTGCAAAATTTCCAGCTATACCAAGTCCAAGAAAGTCTTTATATTTAGCCATTATATTTTTCCAGCAGCTCGCTCTTCTGCAAACTCTTCATATGAGCCTTTAAAGTCTATGATACTTCCATCATGCTGTATTTCGATGATACGATCTGCAAATGCATCCAACAACTCGCGGTCATGAGAGACGCAGATAACATTTCCTTTAAACTCATGCAAGGCTTCACCAAGAGCAACAATAGCCTCAAGATCAAGGTGATTTGATGGCTCATCTAGAAGTAAAAAGTTTCCGCCCTCAAGCATCATTTTGCTCAGCATCATACGGTGTTTCTCTCCACCTGAGATACTTACAACAGATTTTTCTTGTTGCTCACCATTAAAAAGCATACGTCCAAGACAGTTTCTAATCTCCGCAATATCGCGTTTTGGATCAAATGCACGCAGCCAGTCATAAAGAGTTCCTTCCCCAGAAATAGAGTCCGCAGTATCCTGTGGAAAGTAAGAATTTTCTATGGTTGCACCCCATTGCACTTCACCTTGCTTTGGTTTCATCTCTTCCATAAGAATTTTCATCAATGTTGTTTTTCCAACACCATTGCCACCGATAAGAGCAATCTTTTCACCTGGAATAATCTTAAAGCTAATGTCATTTAAAACGGCATTGTTTCCGTATGCATGAGAAACACCAACAATATTTAGTGCTTCATCACCCATTGTGCGTTTTGCTTTAAAAACTATACTTGGGTCACGACGAGAAGATGGTTTAATGTCTTCAAACTCCATTTTATCTAGTTTTCTTTGGCGAGAAGTTGCCTGTTTGGCTTTTGAAGCATTTGCAGAGAAACGACGAACGAAAGCTTCGAGTTCATCTTTCTCTTTTACTTTCTTCGCATTATCAAGTTCCATCTGTTTTGCCATAACATTTGCAGCAATATACCAGTCATCATAAGTACCAGTAAACTCGCGAATTTTTTGGTAATCTACATCAAGAATATTTGTGACAACTGAATTTAAAAAGTGTCTATCGTGAGAAATAACGACAAGTGTACCTTCGTGACGTTTAAGCTCATTTTCTAACCAAGTAATAGTTTCAATATCTTGATTATTCGTAGGCTCATCGAGAAAAAGTACATCTGGTTTTGGGTAGAGAACTTGTGCAAGAAGTACTTTGAATTTATCAGCACTATCGAGAGTGCTCATAAGCTCTTGGTGCTGATCAACAGGAATACCAACATTTTCTAAGATTTTACCGATGTTTACATCATACTCATAAGTAGGGTCTTCTTCTACCGAGATAGTCTCAAGTTCTGCAAGACGATTATTGACAGCATCGTCTTCAAAGTCACCATTCATATAAAGCTCTTCTTTTTCTTTGATAGCATCATATAAACGTTTGTTCCCATAAAGAACTGCATCAGCAATAGTAAAATTTTCAAAAGCATATTGATTTTGGCCTAAAACACCAACTTTATTCGCTTTTGGAATTATCACCTCTCCCTCATATTCATTAATTTTTCCGCAAAGAATGTTCAGAAAAGTTGTTTTACCAGCACCATTTGCACCGATGAGGCCGTAACGTTTATGTCGGTCTAGTTTAAGGTTGATGTCTTGAAATAGAACTCTATTACCATAACGCATGATTAGATTTTGTACAGTTACCATTGATTACTCACTCAAATATTTTTCGCGAGTATATCTAAGAGTTGTTTAAAGCACGTTTATTTGCCAGTATATAACTGTCTTGGACGTGCTATTTTCATTGATTTGTCTTTTTTAAACTCCATCCATTGTGTAATCCAACCAGTCGTGCGCCCAATTACAAAAACAGGTGTAAACATTGATTTTGGAATACCTAGGGCTGTGAGAATAACTCCTGAGTAAAAGTCTATGTTCGGATAGAGTTTTCTACTTATAAAATACTCATCACTGAGTGCTATTTCTTCGACTTTTTCAGCAATCTCCATAAGACGTGAATCAAGCTTGAGTTCACTTTTTAATTGGTCTTGAAGTCCTTTTAAAATTTTAGCTCTAGGGTCAAAATTTTTATAAACACGGTGACCAAATCCCATGAGCCTAAAGGGGTCATTTGAATCTTTTGCTTTTGCAATGTATTTATCAACATTTTCAACACTGCCTATCATTTCAAGTTGTAAAATTACAGATTCATTTGCTCCACCATGAGCTCTACCCCAAAGTGCGGAAATCCCGGCACTAATTGCCACATATGGATGAGCTCCTGTAGAGGCAACTCCTCTAACGGTTGTAGTGGAAGCATTTTGTTCGTGATCAGCATGTAGAGTAAAGATAGTGTCAAGTGCTTTTATTTCAATATCTTTTATCTTCTCCTCACCATTCATGCCTCTATGCATTTTTCCACCTGGATAAGCTCGGAGCATATATAAGAAGTTTTCTGTGTAACTTCTGTCTATATCTGGATGTATGAATGGTGCTCCGATTGAGTGTCTATAAGCAAACGCAGCTAAGGTTGGGATTTTAGCAATGATACGTCTTGCCATCTCTTGATATCCTTTTTCATTTGCAATCTCAATATGATCATAATAAAATGTTGATAAAGCAGCAGTTGCAGCAGAGAGTGTTGCCATAGGATGTGCTCCTGAAGGAAACGCAGCAAAAAGGTGTAGTAAGTTTTCATGTATTAAAGAGCGATGGCGTAGTTCTAAATCGAATTTTTTTAACTCTTTTTCAGTTGGAAATTTTGAGTTTAAGAGTAGATAGCATACTTCTAGATAGCTATGTTCTTTTGCAAGTTCTTCTATTTCGATTCCACGGTATCGCAACTCACCTTTTGCACCATCTATAAAAGTTATATCTGATTTACAGCTTGCAGTTGAAGAGAAACCGTTATCGTAAGTAAACATTCCAGTTTCACTATAAAATGTTGAAATATCTACTGCGTTTGGTCCTCGAGTTGAGTCTAGGATGTTAAACTCATAACTCTTTTGAGTCGAGTTGTCTGTCATGGTAATTGTGTTTTTCATAGCGAGCTCCCTAAGCGATTTATTTACCAAACAATTCTATGACTTTATTACTTATGCAAGTATTAAGTTCTTGTTTGAAAAAAAAAATTTAGTTTTTTTGTACCTAGTATGGTACTGGTATTACTAACTCTTTATCGAATTTTTTTGCTTTAAAGTTAGCCCCTAAAAATTCACAAATAAGTTTTGCGTCTTCTTGAGCATTGCCTAAACAACTCGTTGCGCCGGGAGAGGGTGTCATATTAAAGACAATTCCCTCACCTGTAGTAATTTTAGCCTCACCGAGAAAAAGTTTTTTAGTTTTTTTGTCTATAACCTGAGGACGTAACCCTCCTACACCATCAGCAAATTCTATATCATCTTTTGTCATAGAGGGAACGATTTTTTGAACCTCTTTTGCAAAAAGTTTACGTCTTACCCCTGGTACTTCATATAAAAAGTTTTTAATAGCATATTCTCTAATGTCACTATCATGCAAAAGATCATAAAATACCTCCAAAACTTCAGGAGATGGAGCAAGTGTTTCTATGAAGTCTAAAAAGTGAGCATGATGATAGCGTTCTAATTTAGGTAAAACGATGGCTGTTGGGCCAAAACGCACTACATTGTCATGTACTATATCTGGATCACCATGAATAGCTGCAAAGGGTAGTTTAGGATTTTGGATAGTATATACTTTGGATTTTAGTGACTCTATTTTTGAGTAGTAAAAACTCCCCCCAACAGGCAGACAAGAGAAGTCTTTTCCATACCCCATTTTATGCGCTAGTAAAAGTGAATGTGCCCCTGCGTTTACTACAACATAATCGCAATAGTAAGTTTTGCCTTCTGCTACTACTTTAAATTTATCCCCTTTTTTCGTAATCTTTTTAACCTCTTTACTAAGATGAATATCTATATTTTCATTTTCTTTTTTTGCGTTTCTTACAAAACTTTTTGATATCTCGCCAAAGTCAACAGCACTCCATCTTTTAGTTGTTCCCATAGCCGTAATATCTTCAGATTTTTTACGACCTTTTAAAAGTGCTGGTTCTATTTCTGCAAGTTTTTCTTTATCCCAAAGCTCCATATATGGAAACTCTGTTTTGAACTCTTTATATCTCTCTTTTATAAACGCAACTTCTTTGTCCCCAACACCAAGAGCCATCTTTGGAATTTGAAACATATATTTGTTTTCATAACCATAGAGTTTTCCATAGTTCTCAACCATAGTGGCAGTTTTATTGGTGATTTTTGCTTTTTGGAGTGTATAGTTTGTTTCAATATCTCCACAGTGAAGTGTTTGAGAGTTGCCTTTGGCAGACGAGTTAAGAGTTGCAAAGTCATGGTATTTCTCAAATAGAGCTATATCTTTAATGTCAGTATATTTTGCGATTGTATATAAAAGAGCAGTACCTGAAATACCGCCCCCAACAATAATTACATTATAGTAGTTCTTTTTTGCCATTATAAGCCCTTATGATAATAGTACTCTTAATTGTAACAAAATAAGTATAAAATACAAGATACAAGATATATTTGAAAAAAAGAATTTACTCCACATAAAACTATCTCTCCAAGAAGGGTTTCATTACTTATTTTGATATACTAACAAATACTATAAAATGAGAAGCTATGAAAACAAAGTCACTATTTATATCAGCACAAGAGATAAACGCAGGAGCACTGTTTATCTCTATGGGAATGATGGAAATTTTAAAAAGAAACCTTCAGAAAGTTGCGTTTTTTAGACCGATTATATATAAAAAAAATGTTTTAGATGAAGATATAGAGTTTATTTTAAAACGTTATGACTTAGATATGAAGTATGAAGATGCCTTTGGTTTTGATGTTGATTATGTTGAAGATATGATTGCATCAAATAAAACAAATATGCTTCTCGATCAGCTCATTAGAAAATTTAAAACATTAGAAGAAAAATATGATTTTGTCCTGTGTGAAGGGGTAAGACGCTCTTTTTTAAGTGCAAATATAAACTATGACTTAAATGTAAAAATAGCTCAGAACTTTGCTTCTCCTTATATAAACATAATTAATGCTAAGGATGATAGCGCAAAAGAGGTGTACGAAAGTATACAGATTGAGCATGAAAATATAATTTCACAAGAGTGTACGCATTTTGCTACTTTTGTTAACCGTCTTGATGAGAAAAAATATAGCGCTCTTGAGACAAAATTACAAAAAAGTGAATATGCAAAAAGTACTTATCTCTTGCGAGAAGTTGAAGAGTTGAGTTTGTTGAGTATTCAAGATGTTATTGAATCCTTAAACGCAAAAGAGGTTTTGATATCTGCTGAAGATTATACGAGAAGTATTAAAGGGGTTAAGGTTGCAGCCCTTACATTAGATAATTTTCTAGACCATATACAAGAGGGCGATTTAGTTATTGTTCCTGCTGATAGATCGGATATTATATTGGGACTTTTAGGAGCGATGTATTCTACTGCGTATCCTAATGTTTCTGTAATCGTTTTTCCCTTTGATATGCAGGTGCATCCAAATATACAAAAATTAGTCTTTGGATTAGAGCAGTTTAATATTCCTCTTTTGTCTGTTAAAACTGACACTTATGAAACAGCCAAAAATATTTCCCATATACACTCACGAATAAGAGTAACAAGTGAAAGAAAAATAGCTTTAGCACAAGGACTTTTTAATTCAAGTGTTGATATTGGCTACATAGAAAAGAAAATAGCAGCATCTGTCAACAGCGTGATGACTCCTCTTATGTTTGAATATAAGCTTTTTGAGTTGGCTCGTTCAAACAAAAAAAGAATTGTACTTCCTGAGAGTTCTGATGAGAGAATACTAAGAGCAGCCGAAATCATTTTACTGCGAGATGTCGCTGATATTATTTTGCTTGGAAATGAAGATGTTTTAAAAGAAAACTATCTGCGTTTAGGGCTTGATTTAAGTAAGGCTACCATCATAGATCATTGTAACTCAAAACTAATGAAAGAGTTTGTGCATGATTTTTATGAGATGAGAAAAGCCAGAGGATTAAGCTATAAAGCTGCAGAAGACTCGATGACTCATGTGAACTATTTTGCGACAATGATGGTTCAGCTTGGCTATGCTGATGGAATGGTAAGCGGAGCAGTAAGCTCAACAGGTGAAACAATTCGCCCAGCTCTTCAAATCATAAAAACAAGAACAGATACTTCCATAGTGTCGAGTGTCTTTTTTATGTGCCTTAAAACAAAGGTCCTTGTGTATGGTGATTGTGCTGTAAATCAAGATCCAAACGCAGGGGATTTAGCACAAATAGCACTCTCTTCAGCTAAAACAGCAACTATGTTTGGTCTTGAAGCTAAGGTGGCTATGCTCTCTTATGCAACAGGTGAGAGTAGTTCAGGTGCAGATGTAGATAAAGTCAGAGAAGCTACAAAAATAGCTCAAACCAGAGCACCTGAACTCTTAATAGAAGGGCCAATGCAATATGACGCAGCGGTTAACAAATATGTGGCATCAAAAAAACTCCCAAATTCTAAAGTTGCAGGAGAGGCTAACGTTTTTATTTTTCCAGATTTAAATACGGGAAACAATACTTACAAAGCTGTTCAGCGCTCAAGCGATGCCGTAGCAATTGGTCCAATTCTTCAAGGATTAAATAAGCCGGTGAATGATTTAAGTCGTGGATGCGTAGTTTCTGATATAGTAAATACTATAGCAATTACGGCTATTCAAGCAGGAAGGCAATAATGAAAATAGCGGTTATAAACGCAGGAAGCTCTTCGCTTAAATTTAAACTCTTCAATATGCAAACAAAAGAACTTTTAAAATCTTTAACTGTAGAGCACATAGGAGAGGAGGGTGCTGCGTTTAAGAATCATCATGAGGTACTAAAGAGCATAGATATAGATTTTTCTTCTTTGAGCGCTATTGGTCATCGTGTTGTTCATGGTGGAGAAAAATTTAGTAAGGCTGTCTTCATTGACACGCATGTAATAGATGAAATTAAAAAGCTATCTGCCCTCGCACCATTACACAATCCAGCCAACTTAGCAGGTATTTTAGTTACGTTAAAGAAAGCTCCAAATGTTCCTCAAATAGCTGTTTTTGATACTGCGTTTCACTCTACAATGACAGAAGCTGCGTTTTTGTATGCTCTTCCTAGTGAGATGTACGAAAAGCATAAAATAAGAAGATACGGCTTTCATGGAACTTCTCATGCGTATGTTTTAAAAGAAGCAACAAAGATTTTAGGTAAAAATATAAATGAGACAAACATAATCACGCTGCACCTTGGGAATGGTGCAAGTGCTTGTGCTATAAAAAATGGAAAAAGTATAGATACCTCTATGGGATTTACCCCTCTTGAAGGCCTTATAATGGGAAGTAGAAGTGGTGATATAGATCCTGCAATAGTGCTTTTTATGCAAAGAGAATTAGGCATGAGTGTAGATGAGGTTGATGCTCTTTTAAATCAAGAGTCGGGACTTTTAGGTCTTTGTTCTGAGAATGACCTGAGAAATATTATACAACGCAAAGATATAAAAGCACAATTGGCAATAGAGATGATGGTTAGACGCATTCAAAAATATATAGGATCCTATATGGCGCTTTTAGAAGAAGTGGATGCTATAGTTTTTACTGGAGGAATCGGTGAAAATTCTACGTATATACGAGAGAGAGTTTTAGCATCTAAAATGTTTCATGGAATTAAGTCTTTAGTGATTAAAACTAATGAAGAGTTAGAAATTGTAAATGAGTGTTTGAGTATTTTAGAAAAATAAGATAAGAAGTAAATAAAAAATTACAGGCCAAAGGCCTGTATAAGTGTGTGTAAAACCTAAAGTGGAGTTACGTTCTCAGCTTGTGGGCCTTTTTGACCTTCACCAACTTCGAAAGTTACACTTTGTCCATCAGCAAGTGAAACGCGTCCACCATTTGGGTTGTTTACTTGACGGAAATGTACAAATATATCTTTTCCACCATTGTCTTGTTCTATGAAACCATAACCTTTTTCGTCGTTAAACCATTTGATTTTACCATCAATTAATTCTGCCATTGTAGTACCTCGTACATAAAATCACTTCAATTATTTTAGAAGTGGAGTCAAAAATTGGAGAGTCTTTAGGTAAGAATTGAGTAAAATCACAAAATCACACACTAAAGATGAACTCGAGCCTCATCTTTTCATCGATAAAAGTATATCAAAAATTATTATTAAATACAATAATTTTATGAAAAGAGAATATTGTTTGTATGAAAGGTGTGTAGTATTATTATAATATCTACACATGCGAAGGAAATAAAGTGAAAATTTGAGGTGCAATAAAACACAAGGAAAAATTTAGTGGAGATTTTGAGTATGATGAAAAAACAAAAAAGATTTTGATCTTGTATACAACTCTGTTTTAGAAACTGGTGGTGTACTTGTTGGTGAAAGTGTTAAACTTGAAGTTATGGCTCCGGATACTGGAGCTGAATATACATAATATCTATAGTTATCTACATGTATTCTAAAGCACCTACATACCTACATATATTAGGTTATATTTAAACAAGTTCTTAACTCTATTAAGCTATAATTATCTACATAAATATAAAAAATGGTTGCCAAATAATAGCTTATAGGTTGCCAAATATAAATGAGGTTCACATGGCTAGAGTTAAGTCAAAGAAATACACTGGTGTATATAAAAATGAACTTGCCAATGGAGACATTAGCTATAGTTACAGTTTCAAAGATGCTGATAACAAAATGCAGCGTATAACTGTCGGTAAAAAATCTGAAGGTATTACAGAAAACTATGCATCAGTCAAGCGTGCAGAAGCTATAAATCTTATACGAACTGGTGAAGACCCTATAGCACATAAAAAAAAGTCTAAGTTCAAGTTTCAAGATGTGTGGGAATTATATGTAGAAAACAAAGCTTTAAGTGAAGCTATTCGTGCCGATTACAGAGGTAGATGGAACAAGCATATGAAACAGGATTTTACAAACACTGTAACCCTAGAAAAGCTTATTAAGTTTAGAAAGAGACTTGAAGCTGCTCAAAAGCCATTATCTCCAAGAAGTATAGATATGATGATCGGGATGATTGGTTCAGCAATTCGTTACTACAATGGACAACCTAGCAACAAGAAAAAATTACATGATGTTGTAGCTGACTTACGAGCATACGACCGTGACCATGTTAATAAAAAAGTAAAGAAAAGCAGGAGCGTAAAGCGTGATAGATTTTTGATTGCAGATGAAGTCAAACAACTTCAAGAAGCTCTAAGTGAGCTTCATCCTGAATTAACATTATATGTATCACTAGCACTCTCAACTGGTGCCAGACTTGGTTCCATTATGAGTATTCAAGTAAAAGACATTTCGGATAATAAAATAACCATGATAGATGAAAAAAATGGGGATGAAAGATACACTGCATATCTCAATCCTGAAGCTAAAGCACTGATTGAAGATAAGATAGAAAATCTAAAACCAAATGACTTTATATTTACATTCTCTAAAGCCTCACTACAAAAAAGATTGCAGCGTGTACTAAACAAACTTTTTAATGAAGATTTAGAAACAAGCGATAGAGTTAATCGAGTAGTTGTTCATACTCTTCGCCATACATTCGCAAGCCAGCTTGTAATGAAAGGTACATCGCTTGTAATCGTTCAGAATCTACTAAACCATGCAGAACTAGAAACTACTGCTAGATACGCTCATTTAGCACCTGATGCAGGTATGGATGCAGTTATGGGGTTGTGGTCATGAGCGATTTATATGACTATAAAGCTGATGAAGAATATACAGAAGAGCGAATATTACAAGCTAATTTACAAGTTAACTACTTTGATACTGAACTGGCTAAGCGATTAAAACGTACTGCAAAGATTAATGAACAGCCACCATCTGTGCAGAAATACTGGCTTGGAAGACTTGCTTATGAGTTAGCAATTAGAAATGATGATATTAAATATATACTAAAAAAGTGTGACAAGCTTAGCACCTCAAAAGATTACTATAGCAAATTCATGTTATCTGAGCAAGAAAAGCACAGAATTTTATATCTTTATTCATACGGTTTTT
>JGI11705J14877_10000182_pt1 | contig 39731 bp, 49 predicted proteins | sample Etolaghawater15m_FD_14877 | JGI IMG/M metagenome (IMG submission 14877) | reverse complement strand
CAAACAAGCCGGTCCTGGTCGATGGGCGCATCCGCGCGTTCATGGGCTTCAACTTCATCGACAGCCAGCGGCTCGCCCTCTCGGGGACGGATCGCACGGTTGTGTGCTGGGCCAAGTCCGGTCTGCACCTTGGCATCTGGAATGATCTGGAAGTCAAGATTTCTGAACGCGATGACAAGTCGTATGCCACTCAGGTGTACGTCAAAGGCACCTTCGGGGCCACGCGCACCGAAGAAGAAAAGGTTGTCGCCATCACTTGCTCGGAGGCTTAAATCATGGCAACTGTATATTCAGTCCAGAAGACCAAGTGGGACCAGACCAGCCCCGCTCTCAAGATCAAACCGAACGAACATGCTGGTCGTGTTCGTATGTCCTACGCCTTGTACGAGGCGTCGGCGGAACAGTCCGACATTCAGTTGTTCAACCTTCCGAATGGCGCGCGCATCCTGTCCGGCGAACTCGTTCACGACGCCCTTGGGGCTTCCACGACGGTTTCGGTCGGCCACGGGGCGTACAACACTTCCGCCGGTGTGGCGGTTGCCGCCGACGTGGACGAGTACAAAGTGGCTGCGGCTTCGACCTCGATCGCGACTGCGGATATCGCAGCGACCACGGCACTCGGGAAATTCTCGGTTGTTGATGCTGACGAGGACGGTATCCCGATCACGGCCTCGATTGCCGGTGCCAACGGCACCGGTACGGTTGAGGTTGTCATGTACTGGGTACTTGACTAAGCTACTGGGCGGGGGTTCTTCCCCCGCCCACCTCTCTCCAGAAGGAGCCTGACATGGCGAACCGAACCTACACAATCACTCTCGCCGATTTCGACATGAACTCGGCCACTTCTGTCGCCGGGTCCGACGCGGGGTCGGCGTCCGCCGGCACTGTTGCGGTTGATATCGCGGAGAGCGCCGACCGCGACCGCGTCGTGTTCACGCTTCACGCGCTGGCAGACCTGATCGCTGCGAACCAGGTAGTAATCAACTAGGGGGTCTGTCATGGCCTCGGAAGTCGATATCTGCAATCTGGCGCTCCAGCGTCTCGGGGAAAAGAGCATAACCGCGTTGACAGACGACAGCACTCGCGCTCGCGAGTGTAATCGCGTTTATGATCATGCCCGCGACACGGAGTTGCGGGCGCACCCTTGGGCGTTCGCCCGGAAGCGCGCCCAGATTGCGGCATCGTCGACCGCTCCGGCCTTCGGCTTCACGACCGCGTACCCGTTACCGGCGGATTGCCTCCGCATCCTGCCGACCGCAGATCAGGAGAACATCCAGATCGAGAACGGGTCTATCCTCACGGACGACACCGGGGCGTTCAAGCTGATCTATATCGCGCGGATCACGGACCCGAACTCGTTCGATCAGACATTCGTCGACCTGTTGGTGGCGCGCATTGCGCGAGACATAGCGGAGAAGATCACGCAATCGAATAACAAGATCGAGATCGCGCAGCAGCTCTACGCGGACGCCAAGAAAGAGGCGCGAAAGGTCAATGCTTTTGAGGGTCCATCTCACGAACCACCGACGGACTCATGGATCACGGCGAGGTACTAAGTGGCGCTAGTCGCACCAATCCAGAACAATTTCAACGGGGGTCGCATGACCCCGTTGGTCTATGGGCGACCAGACCTCGAGGCTTATATCAAGGGTCTGAAGACCTGCACGAATTTTGTACCGCTGGTACAGGGGCCGGTTGAACGCCGCCCCGGAACCGGACACATCGTTGAGGTCAAGGATAGTAGCAAGGCCACACGCGTCGTCCGGTTCGAGTTCAACGTCGAACAGGCTTACATTCTGGAGTTCGGCGACCTTTATGTGAGGTTCATCAAGGACCGCGCACAGATCGTCTCTGGCACCGCTGTAGAGTTGACAACGACCTACACCGAGGCCGACCTGTTCAGCCTTAACTTCTCGCAGAGTGCTGACGTGCTGTACGTCACGCACCCGAGTTACCCTCCGCGAAAGATCGAGCGCGCCTCGGACACAAGCTGGTCGATCACCGATATCACGTTCAGCGACGGGCCATTCTTCAACACGAACGCCACCGCGACTACCCTGACCTTGTCGGGGACGTCAGGGTCAGTGACGGTCACGGCCTCGGCGGTCACCGGGATCAACAACGACACGGGGTTCCAGACGACAGACGTCGGACGGCAGATACGCTTTGAAGACCCGGCGGGGAACTGGACATTCCTGACAATTACCGCGCACGCCAGCACAACCAGCGTCACCGCGACGATCGACGGACCCAACGCCTCGGCGGGGACCGCGACAACCGTATGGCGTCTCGGATTGTGGTCGGAGACGACGGGATACCCGCGCACCTCGACGTTCCATAAGAACCGACTGACTTTTGCGGGTGCGACGGACACCCCGCAACGTATTGATCTGAGCCGGACGGGTGACTTCGAGAACTTCGCGCCGACTGACCCTGACGGAACGGTGCTGGCAGACAGCGCGGCGACGACGACCCTGTCTGCGGACACGGTGAACTCGATTCGCTGGCTGGCCGATGACGAGAAAGGCCTCGTCGTGGGGACGGTTGGCGGTGAGTGGGTTGTGCGCCCGGACGATAACGGCGGCGCGCTGACGCCGGATAACATACAGGCGACCCGATCGAGTGCGTTCGGGAGCGCGAATATCAAACCCGCCCGGGTGGGCCGCATCCTTGTGTTTGTCCAGCGGGCGCTGCGGAAGCTGCGTGAACTGGGGTATGTGTTCGAGGATGACGGCTTCCGCGCGCCCGACCTGACGCTGGTGGCCGAGGATATCACGCAGAGCGGTGTGGTCGAGATGGCCTACCAGGCGGAACCCCAGAGCATCGTCTGGATGTGTCTCACGGACGGTTCGCTGATCGGGATGACGTATGACCGCGATCAGTCGGTGGTTGGGTTCCACAAGCACGTTCTGGGCGGCTACAGTGATGCCTTCAGCAACACACAGGCGAAGGTCGAGAGTGTTGCGACGATACCATCCCCGGACGGGGCATCGACAGAGTTGTACGTGGTCGTCAACCGCTACATCAACGGCGGGACGAAGCGTTATATCGAGTACTTGAAACCCTTCTGGTCAAGAGAGAACGATCAGGAGGACGCTTTCTTCGTGGACAGTGGGTTGACACTTGACAGCCCGATCACGATTACCGGTATCACGCAGGCATCCCCCGGGGTGGTGACAACCGGGACGTCACATGGTTTTTCCGATGGTGATATCGTGAGGATCACGGAGGTAAAAGGGATGACTGATGTGAACCGAAAAGTCTACAAGGTTGCCAATAAAACGGCAACAACTTTCGAGTTGAACACCCGAACAGATACGGCTGTCGACACCTCGGGGTTCACAGCTTACGAGACCGCGGGGGAGGTCCGAAAGCGCGTCACGTCTATCAGTGGACTTGACCACCTTGAGGGGCAGACCGTCTCGATACTGGCTGAAGGAGCGCCGGCCGCGAGCGCCATCGTGTCGAGCGGGGCAATCACTGTGAATGAGACTTCCAAGGCGCAGGTTGGCTTGATGTACCTCTCTGATATTGAGACACTGCGCTATGATGTCGGGTCTCGTAACGGGACCGCGCAGGGTAAACTTCAACGGTACAATCGCCTCATCCTCCGGCTATACGAGACCCTCGGTCTGAAGGTAGGCCCGGATTTCGACAACCTCGATCCGCTGATATATCGGCAGGGCGGCGATCTGATGGATACCGCGCCGCCGCTGTTTGAGGGTGATATCGAGGTGGCGTGGGATGGCAGCTACAGCAGCAACGAGACGATTGCCATCCGGCAGGATCAACCGCTCCCGGCGACGATCATTGCGATCATGGGCCAGGTCGAGACGCAGGATCGCCGATGAACATTATCACGTACCAGAAAGAACATCTTCATGCGATCGACCTCCAGGAAGGGCAAGCGTATCTGTCCAACTGGGTTACCCCCGCGCTGGCGGCGTCTCTGGAGTCGTCCGGGTGGGCATATACAGGAATGGACGGAGACACGCCGGTGGGCTGCGCGGGGGTCTTGCCGATATGGCAGGGGCGTGGGATGTGTTGGGCGTACCTGTCGAAGAACATATCGACACGCCAGTTCGTTGGCGTTCACAAGGCGGTATCCCGTTTTCTTGAGACGTGTTACCTTCAACGTCTTGAAATGACGGTGGACTGTGATTTTGAACCCGGCCACAGGTGGGCGGAACTTCTCGGGTTCGAGATGGAAGCGGAGCGGATGACGGCGTACCGGCCCGACGGGGGTGATTGCAGCCTCTACGCGAGGATTTTATGACTGGTGTTGAAATTGCCCTGATCGCGGGCGTTGCCACATCGGCGGCGGGCGCGATCGCAGCGGGGAACGCACAGAAGAAGGCCGCGGATTATAACGCGGCTGTTGGTCGTGTGAACGCGAAGGCCGCTCGCAAGGATGCGGCGGAGAACGCCCGCCGCCAGCGCCGGCTGAACAGGAAGAACGCGTCGGTCATACGGAATCGGCCATCGGTATCTCTCGATGTGTTGGAGGATAACGTGCGCGAAGGGGAACTCATGGCGCTGGATATCATCCACAAGGGTGAGGTCAAGGCGATCGGCCTCGAGAGCGGCGCGAACCTCGATAAGATGCGGGGTAAGAGCGCGCAACAGGCGGGGTACTTCAGCGCAGCCGGGACGTTGTTGAAGGGGGCGGGTACTTACGGGGATAGATTTGGGGGTTCCACCACAAGCCTCGGTAGCAGCGGGGGTCAATCATTTGCGCCAGCGCAGTCTGGCGCGGGGGGCGGCTCACTGCCGCTTAATGCCTAATGCCTAAGATAGACATCAACGCAGCCCCTACGGTCAACAGCCTGATCTCGACGCAGCGCGCGTCCGGCTCTGACTTCGGCGGTGGTGAGGGTCTGAAGCAGGCCGGCGCGGCGATTACCAGTTTCGCTGAGAACCTCAAACAGCAGGCTGATCGGGAGATGGCTGTGGAAATCGAGACCTCTTTCATAGAGGCTCGGACACAACTCCTTCAACGATCCCTTAAGGCCCAGAAAGAAGCCCCTGCGGGGGCGGCAGGGTTTACTGAAGCACGGGTCGAGGAGTTCAACCAGACGGCCGGCGATCTGCGCCAGAGATTCTCTAACGCTTCACCGGAGAACAAACTTCGGTTGGAGCGGAGCGCGGCGCGTTTGGGGAGTTGGTACTCGGAGCGCGCGATGGTGTTCGAGTCCACCGCGCGCGCGAAGAAAGTCCGCAGGGACGCAGAGAACAGCTTGGAAACGGTTCGTAAATCCGTTCTCGATGGCACCATGTCTGTGGAGGACGCACAGGATGCGAGCCTCAAGCTTGTGGACGCGACAGGTCTGGGTGGCGACGACCGCGAGGTTCTTATCCAGGAGCAGAACGAGAGCATTGCGGTCGCGAACTACACATACCTGATGCGCTCTGCGGACACACCTCAAGAGGTTCTGGCGCTGAAGTCGGAACTCGAAAAGAACAAAGAGCGTTTTTCCGCCGGCGGTTATAATAAGCTTTTGTCCGATCTGGATACGGCCGCGGACACGCTTGAACGGCAGAACCGGGAGGAAGACCGCGCCGATTTTGCACAGGACCTACAGTCGGGTAGCGCCGGTGGTCCGATGGAGGAATATTCGCGGGAAGACATACAAGCCATGTTCCCCGGTCGCCCGCGTAAAGCGCAGCGGGCAATTGCTGCGTATGAAAACGCACGGCAGCAGCAGGCCATTATGGTGGGTGTCTCGACCGCGTCGACGGTTGACATAGCGCGGCAGACGGCTGCTCTACAGAAGAAGGTGGATGACGCCGTTTCCGCTGACGCGCGTATCGAGGCAGAAGAAAATTTGTCGGCTTTCAAACAGGCTGCGTCCCGCCGGCAGACTGAGGTGGACAAGAACCCGATCGCGTATTCTCTGAAGAACTTCCCGATCGTGTCTGACGCCCGAGAACAGATGAAGGCCGCGCAGGAAGTTGCCGAGAAAAATCTCGAAGATGAGAACGCTGCCACGCAGGCGCAGTTCGCCCGGGATAAATACATCGGCGCTATGGACGCGGTACAGGCGCGTCTGGGTGTCGTAAGCCCGGACATCCTGACCGAGAACGAGGTCGAGGCTTATGGTGTTCAGATATCAGAGGCGCTGCGAGACACCGGAGACGGGAAGGGCGCGGCGCGCATTCTCCAAGTGCTTGATGGTCTCCAGGCGAAGTGGGGTTCAGAGAACCACTGGGCGCGTGTGGCAGACCAGCTTGTCCGCAAGAAGGCGATGACCGGTGGGCATGTCGCACTGGCGTGGATGGACCCTGTGAAAGATCATGTCGCCAGGATAAAACTGGCAGACGCACTCGCGGTTCCGAAATCGGACTGGGAGAAGGGTCCGGTTTCCACAGCGAAGAAAGATATTGACGACGCTGTGGTGACCCACTTGACGGACTTCGCGCAGTCGATGGCGAACAGTGGCGGCGCGCGAGGTATTCAGTTGTCCGGTAATATGTTTGACGCCGTCTCTGCACTTGCGAAAGACATCTACAGTAAGCAAGGCGGCACCGCCGAGAAGGCAGCAAAAGAAGCCTACGACACACTGCTCGGCGATAAGTTCAAGTATTTCGGGGAGGGGCGCGCGCGTGTTCCGGTGGCGGACGGGGTGAACTTCGATTTGGTTGTTGACGGAAGTCTGTATTTTCGGAGGAACCAACTCCCCGCGGATGACATACGGTTACCCGAGAATAATATTAGCGCGGCGGGCGGTAAGATGGATAAGGACGCCTACATATCTGTGTTGCAAGAACGGGGCCGTTGGGTGAACACAGGTGATGGTTCCGGTCTCACTCTCGTCTCTGAGAGAGGGGTTGTGGTTCCTGTGTTGTCGGGGGACGACCCACTAGGTGAGGATGTAGAACCGAAGTATGTCCCGCTAACCTTGACGTGGGCGGAGTTAGAGCATATTGGGTCCACGATACCAGTAACCCCGGGCGCGCGCCCCGACACGGCAGGAACTGTCGGAATTAAAAGATCAGGTGTTCGCACAGGATCACCAGACAGGTTGGCTCCGTTGCGGGGCGGGCCGAGTCAGGTCAAACAGTGAAGCCTTTTTTCACACAAGGCCCGCAGATGACGGTGTTTGATCTGGCGTCTGACCAGACCGCGCCGCTTATGGATACACTAGCCGCCGAGGCGGAGGACGCGTGGCGGCACTCCCCGTTGTCGGCCATTCGTCGTTTGATGGCTGTGGACGAGGTCCGCGCTGACCAGGAACTTGACCCTTCGGTGTTTGACCTCCCCCGTAAAGGGGGTGTGAGGGGCCGGGCTAAACGTGACCCTAAAAACTTACGCCCGGTACCCGGTACGGGTGTCGGCGAGATACTGACCCCCGAGGTGGCAAACCAGCGGGTTAAAGAGGCGGGTGTCAAACTGAAGAAAGGTGTCCCCGAGTTTGGGATCACCGAGGGTTACCTCGACCTTCTCATCAACGCGGCTAAGGACGAGCAGCGTCTGAACGAGGTGTTCGCGCGCGCGAGCAAAGATTTCTGGACCGGTGCTGCGCGTCTCGGTACGGGCCTCGGTGTCAGTATCCTCGACCCGATCAACGTCGCCTCTGCATTCATCCCCATAACCGGCGGAACCCTCGCGACCCGTGCAGGGGCGAGCGCGCTGCGCCGTGTAGGTGTACTAGGCCCGTCGACTGCCGTCGCCGCCGCTTTACCAGTCCGTGCGGGCGCGCGCGCCGCGCTCCGGCTGAGACAGGGCGCGGTAGAGGGTGCTGTCGGTGCCTCAATCGTTGAGCCGATAATCCTGAGTGCCGCGGAGGCGGATCAGGCCGACTACGATATGACCGACAGCTTGCTGAACATCGCCTTCGGTACGGTGATCGGCGGGGGTCTTCATGTCGGTGTTGGCGCGCTTGGCGACAGACTGGCATTGCGAAAAGTCAAGAAAGAGTTCGAAGACGATCTCAGGGAGTTGAGAGAGATTATGGGCGCGGTAGAGCCGGAGGGGGCCGCGAACCGTGCGCTGGATAACGCCACCGAGGGTGACCGTGTGGCCCTCATGCAAGGGTCTGTATCACATATGGCGAGTGGCCGGTATGTGAACCTCGAACCGGTGGCGACTCTACACCCTATCCGGCTTGTCGAGCGGGAGGAACCGAACCCCGCCCCGATCTTCGAGACGCAGGACGAGGAGGTTCTGGCGCGCATATCCTACCCCGAGGAGATGCGGTCCTATGACGCCCTCGTAAAAAAGCGTGATGACCTGCGGGCGCAGATCGACGAGTTAGCGCCGGAGCGGCGCGCGGCGGCGGATGACGCTGTTGAAGAGTTACAAAGCCAGATCGACCAACTGAACGATCGTATGCGCGGCGCGACCAAGCGCAACCAGAAGAAGATGCAGGCGCGTATCGACGAGATGCAGAAGCGCGTTGACGCAGAACGCGCGCGCATAACGAGCGCCGACACACCCGCGCAGGCGGGATTGCGCCAGCAGCTTGTGGCGGTAGATGAGAGCCTCCGCGATGTTGCCCCGCGCGTAAACCAGATCAGGCGTGAGGCGCAGGCGCGCGCTCAGGCAGAAGCGGTTCCGGTCAAAGACCGCCCGGAGTTTATCCTCCGCAAACGGTGGGAGGTTGACCCCAACGTCGACCCGACTGTCGCGGCACGGGCAACATATGCGCCGGAGAACCTGCGGCTTGCCGACCCAGAAGGTGCCGCGGAGGTAACCCGGACGGTCGAGGAGAATCGCGTCTCAGAGGAAGCGGAACTGGATGCTATCGTTGCGGACACGACCGACCTCCAGAAGCAGTACGAGGAGGCACTGGCCGCGGTGGGCCTTCGGGATGAGGACGTGGGAGTTGACCCCGACGCGAGAGAAGCCGAACAGATGCAGCAGGAGGTCGCGGATTTGGAGAAGTATGTCCCCGCCGCGCTGGCCTGCTTTAACAGGAGAGGTTGATGTCTTACCAGGCGTGTATGGCGGAGATAGAGAAGGCGGCTGGTCGCGAGTTGACCGACGATGATACGGACAACCTGATTTCTCTGTGGCAGAAGTTCTCGGAGCAGGAGGACATCCTGACCCCGGATGACGCCGTGCGCCGTATCGTGGAGCCGTTGAAGCGGGCCGCGTGGCAGAAGCAGCGGCAGGCGGTGCTGAACAAGATGCGCCGGCTGGAGATGTACGACTACGTTATGACGACATGGGCAGATAATCCCGGACTTGGTGTCGAGGCTATGCTGGCTGGCGTAACCAAAGGTGCGAGGAAAGGCTCCCGATCGAGTGTCATCGCCACACACAGTTCCCTCTTTGCCAAACATGCGATGGGTGTGGTGTACGAGATGGAGGTAGCCGGTATTCACAACGCCTACGTGAAGGGCGAGTTGGATGCGGACATCTTCAAAGCCATGCACGAAATGGACAAGAAGTCGGGGCAGAACTTCGACGGGATAAACCCCGACGCCCGTAAGGCAGCGGAGATCATCCAGAAATTCAACGAGAGTATGCGCGTCCTGGCGAACCGTTGGGGTGCGGACATCGGCAAGCTTGATGGTTACGTCCACAAACGAATCCATGACGACGCCAAGATAAAAGCGGATCGCGAAGGGTGGATGGGCTTCATCCGCGAGAATGTCGACTGGGACCGCTCGTTCCCTGACGTGCCGGTCGCAGATCGGGATGCTTTGATGCAGCGGTTGTACCACCGGCTGTCTCAGGGCGTCCACCTGACATCGGAGTACGGTGCGCCCCGCGCGCGCCCCGAGAGCAAGTTCCTCGGGATCGCCAATATCGGGCGCAAGGTGAGTCATGAGCGGGTGATGCACTTTAAAAACGGGGCGGCGGAGTTCGAGTACAGTAAGAAGTACGGCGCTCCGAAGCTGTCCGAGAGCGTGATGTACGGCATGGAGAAGATGAGCCGCGACATTGCCATAATGAAACACCTCGGCCCGAACGCAGACGCCAACATCAGGACTGTTCGCGAACAAATTCTCAAACAGATGGAGAAGGATAACAACCCGAATGCCGGGAAGTTCGACAGGAAGTTCGAGCAGATCATGCGGACGTTGTGGCCCCACATAAACGGTCTGGCGAACGTCCCCGGCAGTCACATGGCAGCGCAGGTATCGCAGACCGCCCGCGCCATCCAGCAGTGGTCGAAGCTAGGTGGTGCAATGATATCCGGTTTCGCTGACATCAGCTTCTCTGCGTCGGAGGTGAAATACCAAGGTGGTTCATTCCTTAGCGGGGTGTTGGAGGCGCTCACCAGTCTCGGAGAGAATATGCCGAAGTCTGAGCGGGCGCGCCTGATGGCGTCTCTCGGGGTCATCCACGATGGAATGATATCTGCGATGACGAAGCGGTTCGACGTATCGGACACAACCCCCGGACGGGTGTCGGCGATCACAAGCTTGTTCTTCAAGGTCAACGGGTTGCGTTGGTGGACGGATCAGATCAGGACGGGTTTCGCTGCGTCTCGGTCACACGATCTCGGTCTGCAAGCCAACCGGGCGTTCGACCAGTTGGATGAGGGGTTGCAGAGGGTGTTTGGTTTCTACGGCATCGACTCCTCGAAGTGGGACATAATCCGATCAAACCCGGAGACGTTTGCCGACAAGGTTATGCTGACCCCCGAGGGTGTTGAGAACCTACCTGACGAGGTGTTCTCGAACTTCCTGCGGGACGCCGGTCAGCCGGTAACAAAACGCCGGATCGACGACGCTCGGGAGGAGATCGCAGGGCAGTTCCGAGAATACTTCTACGATCGTGCCAACATGGCAGTGATCGAGCCGGACGACAAGACTCGCTCGTACCTCCTGCGTGGTACCCGCCCGGGGACGGTGGAGGGTGAGACACTCCGCCATCTGGCGCTGTTCAAGTCCTTCACAGCGACAGTGTTCCAGAAACCGCTTGCGCGGGAGATTTATGGTAAAGGTGCCAATACACTCGGCGAGGCAATGCGGAACGGGAACGGAGAGATGACCGGCCTCGCCCGCCTCATCCTCTGGAACACCGCGTTTGGTTATCTTGCCATGAGCGCGAAAGACCTCGCCAAAGGACGCGAGCCTCGCGATCCAGATAACGTGAAGACGTGGATGGCCGCGATGGTGCAGGGCGGCGGCATGGGTATTTACGGTGACTTCCTGTTTGGTGATATGAAGAACCGCTTCGGCGGCGGCGCTCTGACAACCTTGGCGGGACCGACTGCTGGTGTGTTCGACGATATTGTCGATATATTCCAGCGGCTTAGGGATGGTGATGACGCCGCAGCAGCCGCTTGGCGCACAACCATACAGAACACTCCGTTCATCAATCTGTTTTACACCAAGGCGGCATTGGATTATCTTATACTTCACGGTATTCAAGAGGCGATGAACCCGGGGTCGATGAAGCGGGCGGAGAAAAGGTTGTTGGAAGAAAATGAGCAGACACACTTCTTCCCGCCGTCTCAACACGCAGTGACCTTCTGAGAGGATTAAGCTATGACGATCAGCACCACTGACAATCGGGTGAGTTTCGCGGGTAACGGCAGCACGACTGCATTTGCCACCGGGTTCAAGTTCTTCGCCAACACCGACCTGACGGTCATCCTGGTGGTGGATAGCACCGGCGTTGCCACAACGCAGACGATCACGACCAACTACACGGTGACCGGCGCTGGAGAGGACTCCGGCGGTACCGTCACGATGCTGGTCGCGCCTGCAACGGGTGAGACGCTGGTCATCGTCCGCGCGCAACCTTACACGCAGGGGCTTGATCTCGTCGAGAACGACGAGTTCCCGTCGAACAGCGTCGAGGAGACGCTGGACAAGACCGTCATCATGGCCCAACAGGTTCTCGACGCGACCACCCGGTCAGTCAAGCTGGCGGAAGCCGACACGTCGGGGTTCGATCCGACGCTCCCGGTAGTGCATACCGTAAACACGGCGCTGGTCGTCAACGCTGCTGGGGACGGGTGGGCGGTGGGGCCGACGACCTCCGATATAGCGGACGCTGGAGCCAATGCAACCGCCGCCGCCGCCAATGCAACCGCCGCCGCCGCCAGTGAAACTGCCGCCGCCGCCAGCGCGGTCTCTGCGTCCGCCTTCGCGCCTATCTGGTGCGGTACTGCTACCGGCACGGCTGACGCCCTTGTGCTCACTCCCAGCCTCGCCATAACTGAATATACAGTCGGCAAGGTATATCAGTTCAGGTCGGGGGCTTCTCCCAGCACGGGCGCGGTCACCATCAACATCAGTGGCGTCGGTGCGCTGGCCGGGGAGATGAACGACGCAGCGATGGACGCCTCGAATGTCATCGTCGCTAACAAGTTCTACGAAGCAGTGTATGACGGTACGGCGCTACAGCTTACGCGCATGAGCCTCCACGCCCAACCGTATGACGCCGACACGGCCAAAACCGATGTGGAACAGGCTTGGACGGCGGCGCAGTATTTCACGCCGCAGACCGATGACACGTCGAGTTCCGGGGCGATCACGTTCGATTTCACCGGCGGGAACTATATCGAGTTCACACTGACAGAGAACATCACGTCGATTACTCTTGACGGGGTAGACGCTGGAAAGACCTGCAAGCTGCGCCTGAAACAACACGCGTCTGCGGCCAAGACCGTGACAGGCTGGCCTTCATCGGTTGTCTGGCAGGACGACGACACAGACCCGGTGATGAACACCACGGTTGGGAAGTACACCAACATCATTATCGAAGGCGGCACGACCGAACATCTTGGCTTCTATGCGGACGCTGGCTGATGGTTTTCAACGGATCATACAAACTCGGCGGCGGCGCTGACCCGCAGATAGAATACTCTGGCCGGTTCAGCGGTGCCGCGTATTTGGAAAAGACGTTTGCGGGGCCTGATGCAACGCTGACTGCATGGACCTTCGACGGTTGGCTTAAACGTTCGGAGTTTGGCTCTGAACAGTGGATTGCTTGCGCCGGAACAGCAACCACCGATCTGGAATACATTCGCTTCACCAGCGGCGATAAACTTGAATACAAGCTCACTGTCGCTTCGACCACTATCAGTAATTACATCACGACACAGGTTTTTCGCGATACAGGATGGTATCATCTACACATTCACAGGAGCGGGACGACGCTGGTTATTGCTGTCAATGGCACAACGATATCGACGTTCGATACGACGGATGCGCCCGACACAACCAACAGCCTGTTCGGGTCCGCGGTTCAGCATCGGATAGGAGCGGACTACGCGGGCAGCCCGGCAAATCATTTAGGCGCTATTCTATCCGAATGGAACTTCATTAGCGGCACCGGCACTGCTCAGACAGACTTCGGCCAGTTCGATATCCTCACCCCGACATTCTGGAAACACAAAGCCTACACCGGCAGTCACGGCACGAATGGTGTACACCTGCCCTTCAGCGATGCTGCCGTACTTGGCCGGGATTTCTCAGGCGTTGAAAATAAAACTAGCTCTCCTACTTCTTGGTCGTGGACAAACACCGGCACAATAACTGGCAGTTATGGCACCGATCCTTATGGCGAGGCCACCTCTGAATTTGAAGATACAGATGGCGTCAGCTTAGCGTACGTAGGGAATACCCTGACGGGATTGGCAGCCGGTGAATACCATACAGTAAATATTGTGCTGAAGTACATCGATGCCAAGACGCAGTATTTTGACGCTTTTGGCAGCATTACAAATTCGCAAATCAATATCTATCCGCATCCCGAGACGGGGACGCTTAGCCTTAACGGGGCGAATGACCCTGAATATTACGGCGTCAATGATCTTGGCGGCGGCTACTACCATTACTGGTTTGCATTCGAACTGAACGCAGGGGCAAGCGGCGTTAATGTGCGGTTTGGCCCGGCGAACAACGCCAGCGCGGAAAGCACCACCACTGTAAACTCCGATCTCGGGTCTGTAGAAGTCGGGGCAATGTGGCTCACGGCTGGGTCTTCGCCCATAGCTTTTCCGGGGTATTCAATCGGTGATGCGGACAATACGCTATCGGCTAGCGGCATGAGCACCGCCGATCAGCTAACCGACACGCCGACCAATGATATTTGTGTGCTGAATCCCCTCGACAAGCACGCCGATGTAACCATATCGGACGGCGGGCTTGAGGCGACGGCAAGTACCGGCTGGCGTCACGGGCGCGGCACTTTGTTCGCTACCGCTGGCAAACTCTATTATGAGGCAATCTCCGTTAGCGGCGCTTACGCAGAGTTCGGGTGGATGTCCGATGTCGCGGGTAATGACCATGCCGAAGAAGAAAGTGACAACGATACGACCTTCTACCGGGGCATCTCAGCGGCGGGGCGAGGCGTCTATATAGGGTCCGGGGCGGCAGATACAGGGCCGACGCTGTTCACGGCTGGCCAGACTGTAATGATGGCGATTGATATCGGCACCATGGAGTTCTGGGTTGGCATCAACGGGACTTGGTATAACAGCGGAGACCCGGCAGCCGGGACAGGCGCTACAGGGACGATGACGGTGGACGGTGAAAATCGGGTTGCCCCTTGGTACGGCATGTGGACGAGCGGCGTATCGACTTTCAATTTCGGGCAGCAGCCTTTCTCTTACTTGCCAACGGGGTTCACAGGCTGGACAGCGGCAGCAATTTTAGGGGCCGAGGGCGAACCGGCGCTGCGTGATCCTTCCACCGAGTTTGTTTCAGCTATTGATACGGAAGCGGACATCGCCGCAACACTGGCCGCAGCACGTTCCGGTTGGTCGTCTTATGTCGACGTGTTTAAGAACCGGGCAAGCGAAAGCTGGTACTGGCGGTTCAGCGCGGACAGCTCGAACTGCTTCAACTCCGACAGCGTAGATGCAAAGGAAGCCTTTCCGACATTGGCTGGAGCGGCCAATTGGATCGGCATGTCCCTGAAGCTGGACGGCACCGCCAACATCAAAGGTGGATCGGCATCCCATACGAACGGCGCAGATACGACCGTCACTCACAATGCCGGCAATGCTCGCTGTTTGATTATTCTGTTCCCCGCCCTCGGCGGCACACGACCTGTCTATCACCCCGATCTGGACGCCGGTAAACTCCTGTATCTTGATGCCAACACAGCCCAGACGACCGACAGCTTCATAAAGAATGTGACCGCCAACGCATTTGATATCGATACCGGCGAAACCACCGACACTTACTGGTACCTCGTCATTCCCGAAACGGAAGGGTTTTTTGACCTTGGTACATACGTTTCGAACGGAAGCGCAGACGGTCCCTACTACGACGCCGGGATTAGCCCCCTGTGGCCCATAATCAAGCGGATCAGTTTGACAGAAGCATGGGAAAGTTATCCGTCGATCCTCACCGAAAATCCTCATGGTGGTGTTCTCAAACTCGATCTGCCCGACGCAGAGGCGGCGGACGTTCGCATCGATCATCTGTCAAAAGGCATAAAAATCCGCTCGATCAACGCCGCCGTAAACAGCGGGACTTACGCGACAGCGACGTTCGGCACGTCGCCCTACTATTCAAACGGAAGGTAACGAAAATGCAGACCCACAAGGTCAACGGGATGCACCAGCTTAAGACGCGGCCATTCTCGTTCAGCGTGACGATGGATGAAGACGGAAAGCCAGTCACGCGGGAAGTCAGGAGTGACGCGGCGTCACCGGCGCAGAAGGTAGCGGGCGGCGTGTTCGAGGTCACTTCCGTGGAGAAGGTCAATACTCGGCATTACAATCAAGGCGCAGCGGTCTTCACGGAAACCGGGCAGACGGTCGCGATCACGTACCCGAACAAGGTGCTGAAATCCGACGAGGATTTGCGGAAACTCCGTTTCGTCGAACTTGAGGGCTTGCGGTATCAGATCGAAGCCGGGGGAACGATGCTCGGCCAGGACAAGCTTCCGACCGATGCTGGCTCACAAGCCAAGATTACGGGAGCGATGAACAAAGCCGGTCGCTCTCCGTCCCATGTGTTCGATTTCAAGGTCGGGCGCGGGGACTTCAAGCAGTTCACGAAGGCGCAGGTCGAAGCGATTTTCGATGCGGTGAGCGATCACGTTCAGGCTTGCTATGGCGCTGAAATGGCTCACACCATCGCGCTCAACGCGGCCACCGGCCAAGCCATCATCGACTACGACATTACGACCGGCTGGCCGTCAACATGAAATATTTAATCCCCCTTCTTCTGTTCGCAACGCCAGCCGCCGCGCTCGATGTCAAGTGCTACCCCTTCAGCAAGGTGCTGAAACAACTGGAGCAGAACGCGAAAGAGAGCGTAGTTGGTGTGGGTGTTGATAACGGGGGGAAGCTTATTGTCCTCACCAAATCCCCCTCCGGCGGGTGGACAATGCTCGTGCGGCTGGAGAAGGGCGGGACGGTTTACGCCTGTCCGCTGTCCGGCGGCGAGGGGTGGTAGGTTGTCGATCCGAAGCGGGGGCGGAAATCGTGACAGACGAAAGAAAAGAACCGGGCTGGCATATCGACAAGCGGGTATCCATTGGCCACATCGTCACGACGCTGGTTGTTGCGGTTTCTCTCGTCGTCTGGCTTGGCCGGATCGAGAAGAATGTAGAACTGAACGCGCAGGCCATTGTGTCGCAGCGCGAGAGGACAGACTGGGTTGAGCGGTCGGTACGTGAAGATCAGGCCGAAATCAAATCCACACTGAGAGAGATTTACAAGGAACTGCGGGCGCTCACGAACGGTCTCAACAACAAAGCGGACAGGTGATGGCGACTCCGAAGATAAGCGATGAGGAGTTACGGCGGCGGGTCTCAGCCGCGCAACATTTTGAGTTCAACCTTAGTCATGCCGGTCGCGCTCTCGGTATAAACTCCACCACGTTGCGGCGGAACTTACGCACAGCGGTAGAAAGATCGCTCTTACCCCCCCGGTGGGAGGAAATGCGGAAAGAGTACCGGCCTTTTGAGACCTTCCCGCAGTGGCCTGTGTCCGAGGCGGAGCCGGTACTGAAGATGCCGGAGTTCCCGAAGGGCGACATGCCGGTCGCAGAACTCATATCCTCAATGAGTAAACGCTTCGCGAAGCGGCATGAGAAACACAAATCGAAGCAGTGGTTCCCGATCAAGGTGAAGGACAGCAAACCGTTCGCACTGGCGTTCGTCGGAGACCCTCACGTTGACGACGACGGGTGCAACTGGCCGCTGCTGGAGCGCGACATCGGCCTGATGCGGGCCACCGAGGGTGTGTACGCGATCAACATTGGTGACACCACGAACAACTGGGTCGGCAGGCTCATCAAGAAGTACGCAGACCAGGAGACATCGAAAAAGACAGGCTACGACCTGGCACGATACCTGATGAAAGACAGCGGCATAAACTGGTTGATGTGGTTGCTCGGAAACCACGATAGTTGGAACGACGGCGCTGCGGTCCTCGGAGAGATGGCGGATGGCGTGACGCAGATATTTGATTGGCACGCCAAGTTCCAGCTTGTGATGCCAAATGGCAGCACTTGCCCGATCTGGGCCGCGCACAGCTTCAAAGGCACGTCGATCTACAACCCGGCGCACGGTGCCATGCGAGCGGCTCTGTTCGGCCAGATGTGTCCGCGGGTGTTGATGCAGGGCCATCATCACGAATACCACATGACCGAGGGCGTCTATGCGGACCTCGACATGACGTACTGGGCCGGCAAGGCGCGCGGCTACAAGTTCATCGACGATTACGCAGACAAGCTTCAGTTCGGGCAGAACAGCCACGGCGCTACAGTGGTTGCGATCATCGATCCCGAGGCCGACCCACAGTCGCCGGGGTTCGTCCGGTGCTACCCCGATCTCGAAGAAGCCTGCGACTATCTCACATTCAAGAGGTCAAGATGAAGTATCCCTACTCGGCAAATAGCCTGAGACAGCTTGGGACGTGCGACCCGAGAATTGTTGACGTGTTCAGGGAAGTGGCGGATTATATGGACGTGACCATAATCTGTGGCTACCGGAACAAGGATGACCAGGATGAGGCCTTTCGAACGGGTAAGAGCGAGGTCAGCTACCCCAACAGTTCGCATAACACCCGGCCCTCTAAAGCGGTGGATGCTGCGCCATATCCGATTGATTGGAAAGATCGTGAGAGGGCCACTCTGTTCGCAGGGTTTGTTCTGGGGTTGGCTCACGCTCGCGGGGTGCATCTTCGTTGGGGTGGTGATTGGGATTCTGATTGGCAAGTGAACGACAACAAGTTCGACGACCTTTGGCATTTTGAATTGGTGAAGTGATGTTACCTCTACTCGGAATACTCGGAAGCATCGGCGGGCAGATTGCGAAGAACCTGTTCCCCGATCCGGCCGACGAGACGAAACGTAAAGAGATCGAGACGCAGTTCCAATCCCAGATCGTTGCCAACGCGGCGAAGATCGAGGAGGCGGCGGCGTCCATCATCAACACCGAGGCGGCAAGCAAACACTGGCTGGCCGCGAACTGGCGACCGATCACGATGCTGGTGTTCGTCGGTCTGATCGTTGCTCGGTGGTTGGGTTACAGCGCCGAGGGGATGACCGAGGCCGAGTACCTGTCGGTCTATGACCTGGTCAAGATCGGCCTCGGGGGGTATGTCGTCGGGCGCTCGGCAGAGAAGATCGTCCCGCAGATCATCAACGCGAAGCGTTAGTTGTAGCCCCGCTCCCACGATAGGTAGCCGGGGTTCTCCTCGATCATTCGCCGGAGGCGCTCGTCCGTCTCGGCCTGACGTCGGTCGCGGTCGGGTCCGATAAGTTGCTCGGGGGTCGGGGCGGCCTCTGACTTTACGCCCGTACCGGTTAGTGCTGGGACATCATCATTAGCCACCCCGAAATCAACATCCTCGGAACGCCCACCCCAGTCAACATCCGGCACAGATAATCTTTTACCCGGCCCCTCGGACGCGCGCTCGGCGTATTTGCGTGGTCTACCTCTGGGCATCATCCTCTCCTCAAATAGTCTGTGAAAGTTTTCATCCACTGCGCCCGGTCTTCGACCCGACCCAGCGTCAACTGGTCGATGCTATCGTGGCAGACCAGAACCGCGACGTCGACAGGGTTCTTCTGACCCTGTCGCCAGACACGATCTCGCGCCTGCTGGTAGGCGTCACGGCTCCAGACGGGCATGTAGAACAGCACCCGGCGGAACTTGTGTTGCAGTCCGTCCACGCCGTGCGACAGGCTGCGTATCTGGACCGCCAGCACCTTGTGTTCGTGCGGGTCGTACTCCTGCATCGAGAACGCCACACTCTCGCCGGCCCACTTGATCTCGGCCTTCTGCGCCTCGAACTCATAAAAGACAAGGACCGGCGCGGGGTCGCTGTCGATCTCGCGGAGGAACGCCGCCTGCCGTGCGTAATCGAACCGTATCACCTCATCCCGATCGTACACGAAACCGCTACCGATCTGGCGCAGCTTGCCGGACTTCACAGCCTCGTTCGCCGCCTCGACATCCTTGCTCTGGATGAGCATGTCGCGCGCCATCTCCTCGTAGACCTCACGCGTCTGCGCCGGCATGTTGAACGGGACTATCCGCTCGGTCAGCGTGGGTAGCTTCTCGGCCTTCCGGTCTTCAATCAGGTGGATGTAAGGCATGATCTTGTCCATTATGACCTCGGCCGCGCCATCCCTGATCGTCCACTTGTGGCCGCTGTGATCGGGGGAGAAGTACGTCAGCCGGTACTTCTCTTCGTTGTTCCCGAACACCTTCGTCCCGGCGATCAGACGGGTCATGTTGAACAGCTTGAGGAAGTCCTGCGCGACCGGTGTGGCCGTCAGCCCGACGCGCCAGGTGATCCGCTCGATCCACTTCTTATGCCGCAGCTTCGCCGTCATCTTGCCCGCGGCCACAGACAACTCGTCGATGACGACGCCGTTGATTGAGGGGGGAAGACTGCACCCCAACAACCAATCAAGATTATTAAGGCTGACGACGTAGACATCCGCGTCGGGATTAGAATTGAAAAGGAGGCTACGCCCCGTCGGTGTACCCACCACCTCAACAATCTTAAGATGCGACAGGTGGTCCCACTTCACGGCCTCTTTCGCGTGGACCGGTACGACCTTCGGCGGGCAGACGATGAGGGTCTGGCCTTTGCGCTCGGCGATGGCCGTCAGGCAGATGACGGACTTCCCCTCGCCGGTCGGGGCGACCAGGATGCTGGCGTCCCGCTCGTAGATGAAGTCAATCGCCGCGTTCTGTTCGGGGGTCAAGCAACTCTCTGATAGCATCGTCCACTCCTTCTTTGCTGGCGATCACACGAACGTCGAGTCCGTGTCCGGCCATCTTCTCGATTGTGTATATCTGTTTCGGCGACAGGACACCCCGGCCGGTCGGGGACTTCAACTCGATGAACATCACCCGTCCGTCACAGGCCAGCAGCCTGTCAGGGAAGCCCGGGTAACCGACCGCCTGCACCTTGCGTATGAAGATGTCATGCGCCTCGGCCTCACGCTTGAGGTAGCGTTCAAGGGCTGCTTCAGACTTCACGCCGCACCGATCAGCAGTTTGAACAGAACAAAAACCGCGACGAACGACACCACGTATATGAGAACCTGCATTTCACTCTCCCTTTTCAGCGAGCCAACGCTCGCCAGTTTCAACGCCACCCGTTGCGATGGGTAATCCTTCCGCCCACCACGGTTGGGTGAGCATGATCTCGTTCAGTTGTGCGCCCTCGGCCTCACCGCCGTAGACCACGATCTCATCATGGACGTGCAGGGCGATCTCCAGACCATCTGCATCCGCCTCGATCAGCGCCTCGCGCAACACATCCGCAGCGGTCGCCTGGACGGAGTTCTGAAACAGCAGCGCGCCGCGCGCATACAGGCGGATGGGGTCTTCTCCGACGGCCGGTTTGAAGTGGCTCTGGAAGGTCGGACCAAACCGCTCCTCACCCCAAGGTGTCTCGTACTCCTCCATACGGGGGCGTGGGTAGGCCAGCAGACGTTCGCTCGGGAGCCGGCACCACAGGTAGTTTTCGTCCGCTGCGAACGACGCACGACCTGCATGGAACGTTCTCCCGTGGTTCTGCACCGCACACTCGATCGCGTGATCGTAGTCAGCCCATATCTCTACAGCCCAAGGGTTGGCCTTGCGCCACAGCCGGACGATCTGGTCGGCCTCGTCGTCCTCGAACGGCTGCCCGTAGTTCCGGGCCATACCTTGTAGCGCCCCGGCACCACCACCGAACTGGAGCGACAACTCGGCGATCTTGCCGGTCTGGCGGAAGTTCTTGTCGACCTCTGCCAGAGTGCGGTCGAACATCTTTGCCGCCGCGACGGTGTACACATCAAGGCCACTGTTGAAGATGTTGATCTTGTCTTCACCGCTCGGCTTCATGGACAACCACGGTGCTACCCGGGCCTCAATCTGGCTCCAGTCGACCCACGCAAGGCCGTCAGGGTGGTAGACCATGCCGCGCATGACCTGCCCCATCTGGTAGTTCGGGCTATGCAGCGGCTCTCCTGCCTTGATGGCGGCAATAAGATGCTCCAGTTCGTGCCTCGGCGTGTCGGCGCGGTCCTTCTTGAAATTATGAGGTTGGATACCCCTGCCGGTGAAGCGACCCGTCTGTGCGCCATTGAACTGGATCACATTATGAACACGTTCATTTACGTGGGTGTGATATGCAGTCGCGTATTTCTTGAGGGCGCTACTGCCGGCGTCGTTCATCGCCTCCAGCAGTTGCCGCGCCTTGTCGTCGAGATCATCGCAAGCCAGCAGGTAGTCCCGATGATCCGCGTCGAGCGACAGCTTCTTCTCGCCCTTCTTGTAGACGACCAACAACTTCTTCTGCGCTTCGGTCAGATGGGGGAACAACCACGCGTCGCGGCTCTTGCGCTCGGTGTGCTTGAGCATCGCGCCGTCGGTCACCTCGGCGATCACGTTGTTGGCATCCGCCGCCAGTTCCTCGGCGTAAGCCTGGGCCTTGAAGCACAGTTCGGTGTCGACGGGTATGCCACGATCGGCAATGCGCTCGTTGAGATGGTACTCCGACCACTCGTAATCCGTCAGCGGCCGGAAGCACGGGATGATACCGCGCATCGTGTCGACATCGTCCTTGACGTACGCGGACATCAGGTTGCGGTCGTCGAACATCCACTCGGTCGTGAACCCCGGCGCACAGTAGGTGCGGATCAGGCGCGGGCCGTCCTTGTGCTTCTGCTTGCTCGCGCCCAACGCCACTGCGGCTGCGTCAAGACCACCGGGAAAGCCGTTGGTCGTGGCCGCGACCATGCTGCACCGCCACTGCTCCAGCTTCGGCGGGTCGAAGTCATAGTCGTTGCAGATCACGTACTCAAACAGGCGTCGCTCGAAGGCCGCGTTATGCGCCCAGATGATACCGCCGGACTTGATGTGGTCTATGATTTCCTGCGGAAAAGGCTCGCCGCTGTCGGCGAACCAGTTCTGCACGTCATCGTCATCGAACGCCCAGCCGACGCAGATCAACTGCGTCGAGGGGTCTATGGCGTAGCGCAGCACACCATGCAGCAGCAGGTCGGTCTGGCTGCGCGTCTCAATGTCGAGGAAGAGTTGGGTCACCGTCCGTAAAACTCTGTGGGTTCGCAGCGGCTCTGGTCGAACAAGTACCAGCAGCAGTTATCCTTGCCGGTCATCTTGCTGTCGGGAATCCACTTGACCCGACCAACGGAAACAATCTTCTGGCAATACGGCATAAAGGGCGCGGATTGTTTCGTGTGCATCCAATCTGCATCGAACAACAGCCACGTCGGCGCAATGCCAGAGAGGTGTTCAATCACCGGGTGTAGAATGTCACGTCTCCACGGCGGATTCGTGATGAACATATCGGCGATGGTGAAGGTGATATCCAGCGCATCCTTCCCGCTTGTGATGTCGCTCATTACCGACGCGTGGTGTCCGTGTCCGCTCAAGTGCCGAACGAGATCGTAGTCGCCAACGCACGGTTCATGGTAGCGAGCGCGTGGCGGCAGATGCGGCAACAGCGGCACCACAGCCGCATATGGCGTCGGGTGAAAGTCCCGCTCGCGCCGCTCAAAATTTGATCGTTTTCCCATCTTGTATCTCCCGTGTTGTGTAAATCCCCGGCGGCGCAAACCGCCGGGGTTCGTATCAGGCCGCGGTGCGTTGGCGGCGGCGGCGAACAGGTGCGTTCTCTTCCGCAGCGGGTTCTTCCGCATCTTCTTCTTCAGCCGCAGGCTCCGCCTCGGCCTTCGGTGCGGCGACCTTCTTCGGTGCGTCCGGTGCTTCCTCGCCGTCCTGGTTGCACCACCCGACGATATCGATCTTCGGTGGAGTGATCATCTCACCCGGCTTGTACGAGTTCTCGTAGGGTGTGCCGGAGGTCAGGCTGACGACCGGGTACAGGTACTCGGCCTCGGTCTGTGCGCGGAGCATCAGTTCCGAGAGGACGCCGTCGATCGCACGGCGGCAACCGTCCGTCGAGTGTTCCCATGAGACCTGGATGTCGTCCTCGTCTTCAAGCACAAGGACGGCCATCATGCCGCGCGCTTCGGACGCTTGCTGAAGCTTGCCCTTGGAGTCCTGCACCGCGGCCGGTTCCTCCGGCATCGGCTTGAACACCGACGACATGACCTCCATCACCTTCTTGTCGACCCAGAGGTGCCAGCCGTGGCGCAGCCCTTCCGGTACGATACGCAGACGGTCTTCCGGCTCGATCACCTCGTTGTCCTTACCGAACGTCCACTTGCCGGAATAGCTGTTGTAGCCGAGGAATTGTTCCCCGCCACCCTGCGTGATGTTCGTCTTGACGTGGGATGTGAGAGCGTCACGCAGCGATCCGACGCCCGCGACCTGTGGGAGATTCATATCAGTCATTTATCTTCTTTCTCTGTGTTGTTGGCGACCAAGTTCGCCAGGTTGACCGGTACCGTCGTCAGTTCCACCCCTTCCGCCTCATCAGAGACAGGAGCAGCGGTGGTGCCGGAGGACTTGACCTCGATGAACTCGTCGAGATCAATCTTCTTGCCTTCCGCCTTGAGCGCGTCCACGACCTGTGGTGCTGTGCGGAAGGAATTGTTGCGGTAGACCCGTTGCGGGACGCGCTTCTGCTTGAGGAACGCCTCCGCCGCCTTGGGGTCCGTCCACTTGCGGGACGCCCGCTTGTTGATGAGCTTCCAGCCGGGGACGGGGCGACCGTTCTTGAGGTGCATGTAAATCTCCTCTTTCACGGCCTTGACCCAATCCTCGACGACGAGAACCTGCGCCGCAGCTTCGGCCAGTTCATTGTCACTCTTGGCTGACAGCTTCGCCAGTGCGCCGACGTTGGCGCGAGCGGCCTTGCACGTCGGGTGCGCGGGGCAGTACTTGCACCAGTCGCCGGGGTTAAGACCCTCACCCTTCTCGATTGCGGCCATCATGTCGACCCGGAAGTCGGCGACCGTTTTCATGTTGCACGTCCAGCGGCTCAGGCCGTTCTTGCTCTGCGGCTGGATGATCGCCGCGACGACCGTGTCAACCTCTTTAAACAGGTCCTTTGTTTGTGGGTCTTCCATCGCGCTGATGATGTAGAACAACCCCTGGCTGTTGCGCTCTGCCGAGACAATGTGACGTCCGAACTTCCAATCGGCTACCAGTGCCGTCTTACGATCGGCGCTGATACCCAGCAGGTCGATCGACCCACCCGCGAGTTCGGGTATCAGGGTGACCAACGGCTCGACCAGGAACTCGTCAATATCAAGTTCGTCGAGGAGTGTGTTCATCGTGCCGAACGCCCGCTTCGCCAGAGGGTAATCTTCCTTGAAGAACTCGCGGGTCTGACCGTCTTCTTCATAGACGTGGCCGACGTGGTCTGCGGGGCTGGTGTCCGTGGTGTAACACATCTCCATGATCTCATGGAGCATGGACCCCTCGATCGCTGCTAGTCCCGCGGGCTTCGGCGGGATGCCTTCACTGGCTTTGAGCCATCCTGGACAGTTGAGGGTTCTGGCGGCGGTGGACCCGCCTATGGGGAAATGAAATGTTGGCATTACGTGTTCGCTTTCGGTTCTTCGTTTTCCAGCACAGTATCTGCCCAAAGCATTACGATGTCAAGCAGGTCTTCTTTTGTCTCTGCAACTCTGGGTGCGCGTAAGTTACACGCCGCTGGTCCGCGGTCGATAATATCTGTCACGATCCAACCGTTGACCACGCGCTCGATCTCTATATTTCTCACTTGCATATTACTCTCCATATTTGTCGTCCGATCACGACGACGATTGTTGTGATTAAAATCAGGGCGATCGCTCCTGCTATTTCCATCTGAAACGCTCCTAGTGATCCGCCGTTTCGGTCACGGCGGCGTTGTGCAGTTTGATCGCCTGCCGGATGCTCCCGGCGCCGGGGCTTCGCCGCCAGCACTTGCCGCATTCGACATACCGGGCGCCGTTCTCGTATTCGTAAACGGCCATGTAATCGCCGGTTTTGCAGTCCGGACAGGCCTTGATTTTGGGGTTCGTCGCCATGTCGCTTTACCCTCGTCAGTTGGTTCGCAGATAGGGGCAATACCCCCTGTTGATGTCGTACAGCCAGCAGCCGATTTTGCAGGCCACTTCCTCGCAATCTTCATCGAAGTCGGCACAACGCGGCGTCCAGTCGGTCGGATCGTGTATCTCGGAGAATGATATTTTTTCCGGCATATCGGCTCCTTATTGATCCGGCGTTTCGATAAACGGACCCATTTCAAAATCTCGGGTCGCGTATTGGTGGTCGCTGCCTATAAGGCGAAGCGAAAAAATCTCCGGGCCTATTTGCGCCGGTTTCCAATCCTCATTGGGCGACCAACGGACCCACTGATACCTAACCTGACCTTCCATCTGTCCACTCGTCTAGTTGTAGATGGACAGGTCAGCCACGATCTTGAGCGCGCTTTCCCGCGTAAACAGGTAGGCAACCCCGCCGCCTTGGATCCATGCGTCGCAAACCTTCTTCCGGTCATCGATCAACGGCGCGCCCGGTTGTGCGTATCGCCCCTTGCCCTGCGTGTTCATGCAGAACGCGACGGGGTGCTGACCCAGGTCGTGAGCGTGAAGCCAATCGAGTTTTTGCTTGGCGATGTCGATGTGGTGCGGCATTCCGCCTGTCGAGGTCATGAAACAAATGTCGTGATAGGCGCGGATCGCTTCGACCATTTCGATACCCTCCGCGATTGGCGGCATCCGCCGAAAAACCTCTGCCTCGACACATGTCTGTTTCCAGAACTTATCGGCTATCTTGTTGCTGTATTCCTCACCGAAGATATCGATGATTGACTGGTCAAAATCGGCAACAACGCCGTCCATATCGATGTAAATCATTTCCGTCCTTTCGCTCGTCAGTTGGCATCAAAAACGGCTTCGTCACTGACGATCCGTATAAACAAAAGGTCGAATTGCCAACCGTGCGTTCCACCGCCGATGCGGCGAGCGACGTGAAGAAGCGAGCGGTCTGTTTTTGGACCACTGAGGCGTGCAACGGACAGCCAATAGCCGTCAAATTCCGCTCCGCCGCCGCAGTCAAATAATGTAAAAATCATCTGTTTCTCCTTTCCGCCTTTTGGCTCGTCAGGTTGCGGAGCCGGGCAGCACGCGCCTGCCGCCCGGTCCAGGTTGTTGCGGGGCCAATTGCGCGTCATGCCCCTTCGGGTATTCCGTTCCCGCTTCCCGTATCCCTATGTGGTCGCGGGAAAGGCCGTGGTTTGACGTTGTTGGAATGGCCGCCGCCAGTTCAGCAATATCAGCGCGTAATTCGCGGAAAAGGTCGCCGCGCTGATTGTCTCCTTCAAGCGAAGCAAACCACGCAAGATCGGAATCCCACTGTTCAGGCGTTCGGTGCGTCATTCCGGTTTCTCCGTATCAGCGAGCGCGCGCTTGTTCTCGCGGGCGATGTACTTGTCCAACTTCGTGCGGTCGAAGCCGGGGGCCAACCAGAAGCGCGGGTTCGTCCAACCCTGCTCCTTGCGCTCGCGCGTCCGCGCGGCGACCCTCTGGGATTCGGTCCAATGTTCGGGGTACTTCCCCGGTCGTCCTGCGCGTCTCATTTCAGCCTCTCAATTTCTCTGTCGATGTACCAGCGGGCTTTCCGCAGGTCGGTCAGTCGGTCGTCCTTCAAGCCGGCGCGCCAGATGTACTTAACCGCATTACCGAGGCAGAAGTTCATATGCTCGGTGATCGCAATGCACTCCACGCCGCTCGGGTGGTCCTTATAGTGCTGCGGGTTGATGTGGTTGGGCTTCGGCTCTCTCGGCATCAGTAGATGACCTCGGCCTTGAACAGCCTCTCTTTCAGATTGCCAACCTCTTTCTGGAGTTCGAGAACCTCTTCCTCCAGGTCAGCGATCTCTTTCTTGAGAGCCGTCTCCTCACCACCACCCCCGTCGCGGCCGCTCTGCAACTCCATCAGGATTGCTTCCAACCACGGTTGCTTGAAGTGCAGCACCAGGTCGAACAAGTCGGTGTCCCGGATGTTGGTGAGGGGTAGCTTATGCTGGATGTTCATTTTTCATCTCCGTCGTTGAGGTGAGAACATAATCCTTTGTTTTTTTAAAAGCAAGGGCTTTTTTTATTTTTTCTTTTCGTGTAGGTTTCTCGGGCGAGGCGCGCGGTGTTGTGGCTGCTAAGGTTGGCAGGGTCTCTCCCCCTTGCCATCTGCGCCTCGCAACTTTCACAACACGGGAGAGGAGGAGAGATAAAATGCGAATAGTATCATGGTTCTCGTGTGGCATCTTCTGCGCTACGGCGGAGGATGAGATATGACTGATTTTATAAGAACCTTGTTCACTGGTGCGGGGCCGGACGAGGTCGTCTGCATCTCGGAGGGTGTTCCGATGCGCGAAGACCCGACGGCGATGTGGTTCAATAATGTCTCGGCGGACTCACGGCTGTTCCGCCGCTGGAACCCCGAGAGCGATCCACGGGCGATGTATTATTGCGTCTGTACCGTGGACGGGACCGTGAACGATAAGGGCCGCTTGCTACGCGGGCGGTCGCACCTGGTCAGGCCGTATGTACTGGTGCTGGACGATATAGGCGACAAGACCGGCGAGCCGGCTATCGAGCCGACGTATATCCTGGAGACGTCGCCGGGGTCGTTCCAGTGGGGTTATGCGCTGGTCGGGACGACGCACGAGGAGTTAGGCCGGTTCGAGGCGCTGGTGAAGGCTATCCACCGGCTGGGCTACGGTGACCGGGGGGCCGGTGGTGCCTATCGCGTTGTCCGGGTGCCAGGGTCGGCGAACCTCAAGCCGGGGCGCGACGGGTATCGTGCGCGGCTGGCGCACTGGTCGGAGACACGGTACTCAATGGCCGGGTTGGCGTTTGAGTTCGGTCTAGACCTTGCCGCTCTGCCGATCGTGGATGTGGGTCCGCCAGACGTGGGGGTTGTGGCTAAAGAAGACCTGCTGCTGCAATGGTTGGTCGACCGCGGGCTGGTTGTGTGCGACCGGGGCGAGTTCGTCGATATTATCTGTCCGTGGGCGGACCAGCACACGTCAGGCGGTAACACCGCCGGGTACTCACCTATCGGGCGTGGTTGTGGCGGTTGGTCGGGGGTGCGGGGGTTTTCCTGTCTGCACGAACACTGCGCGGAGCGCGGGGTGGCCGATCTGATGAAGTTGGCGTCGGGCGATATGCGGGAATTGGCCGGGAGGTTTTTTAAATGCACGTAACAGATCACGCCGTCCTGCGGTATCTCGAACGCAAGTACAAGCTGGATATCGCTGCGATGAAGAAAGAAATGGCCGCGACGGCCGAACCCGCCATGCGCGCCGGTGCGCTGTATTCTTATGTCGATGGTATAAGTTACGTCTTCGAGGGCGAGACCATTATCACGGTGATAACCGGCAAACCAACGCTCGCCAGACGTACAAGGAGAGGATGATGTTCGATCTCAACGAAGCACTGGCGGCGATTGCCGGCGGGGATGAGGAGTACCTTGTCGAGTGCAAGCAGGTGATCTCTGACACCGCGTTGTCGGGTGAGGAGCGGGAGCGGTTGGCCGTGGCCTACCGGGCGCGGTACGAGGAGTTAACCTCTGTGCGGTTGCCGATTGCCGTCGTCCGCAAGGACTTGAAGGGGTCTGTCGTCATCGAGGAGCCGGACGATTCATGGTGCGCGGACTGGGTCTGGGTGTCGTCGCACGGTGCCTATTTCAACCTGGTGTCTGGTCGGTTCGCGTCGATCACGACGTTCAACCTGATGAATGGCTCACGCGTCCCGCGCGGTATGCTAGGTGGTAAGCCGCCCGCTCATACGTGGTGTATGGACGACAGCCGGGTGGCCGTGGTCGATGCGCCCGCCTATATGCCGGACTGCGACGACCGGCTGGTCGATCTGGACGGATCGCCGGTGGTCAATACGTTCAACGCGGACTCGCTGCCGAGTGAGGGTGATCTGACCGCCGAGGGGCGGGAGTATTGTGCGATGATCGAGAGCCACGTCCGGTTGCTCACCGGGTCGGATGAGACGGCCGCTGTGTTGATGCAATGGTTGGCGCATAACGTCCAGAATTACGGGCAGAAAGTATTGTGGACGCCGCTGATACAGTCGATCGAAGGGGTTGGTAAAAGTTTTTTCGGCGCGTTGTTGCGGGCGTGTCTCGGGGTCGAGAACGTCGGCGTCGTCAAGCCCGATCAGGTCGCCTCGCAGTTCAATGCGTGGGCGGTGGACAAGTGTGTCAACGTCCTGGAGGAGTTGAAGATTGCCGGTCACAACCGGTACGAGGCACTCAACGCGATGAAGCCGCTGATTACGGACGAGTATATCCAGGTCAACCCGAAGGGCGTTACTCCTTACGTGACGCGGAACTGCACCAACTATATCGCCTTTACTAACGCGCTGGATGCTATCCCCGTGGCGGCGACTGATCGCCGGTGGTGGGTCATCCAGTCGCCCATACGAGGGCTGGATGACGTGTCTGCCGCTGTCGGGATGGACAAGGACGATTATTTTCCGGCGCTGTTTGATGGGCTGGTCCGGTATCGTTCGGAGGTGGTGCGGTTCATGCTCGATTATGACATCCCGGCGTCGTTCTACCGGATGCGTCAGGCTCCGATGACCGATGCAAAGCTGGCGATGGTCGCCACCGAGGAAGCATCATTCGAGGGGTTGGAAGAGGCCCGCTCTGTGATTGATCGCGGTGCGCTTTATGTGACGGAAGGTTGTATTTCGTCGGCGTATTTGTGGAAGGAAGTGTCGATCAGGTATCCTGGTTTCAAGTTGGATACGCGGTCTAAAGCGATGGTTTTAAAACGGTTGGGGTATCAAGTTACCCCCTGCACGTTGAAGATGGATGGTGAAGTTCACCGCGTCTGGACGCAAAATGTAATGTCAAACATTACAATTCGAAAAATGTTGGCCGAAACGGTCGAAAAGGTAACAGGTAAACTGTAGACCTGTTACCTTTTGAAATGGCGGTTTTCTGCGGGTTTCGGGCCGAAAGGTAACAGGTAACAGGTAACAGGTGAAATGTCATTACCCCCTATAGGGATGCGTATATATGTAATATATACTTACCCTATATACGTTAAATAGTATTTTACCTGTTACCTGTTACCTTTCAGCCTGTAAGCCGCAGAAAACCGCCATCGGGCGAGGTAACAGGTGCGGCGGTCTACCAGTTACCTGCTGTTACCTTTCAGCCTGTATGCGGCAGGAAACCGCCGTTTTTCGAGGTAACAGGTAAAAACGCCGGGGTTTTTGCCCCGGCGGTCTGTAGCAATGTCGATCAAACGGGTTCAGCTTGGTACGGTGTCGTGAATGAATTTTGGTATGATTTTCTCCTGGTTTGTGTTTGTGTTGCGGTCTATAGAATTGCAATGTCGATCAAGTCCCACGCGTCAGGAACAGGACCAGCGCGACAATTACACCGATGTGGATTGCGCCATATGCGAGCCACTCCATCAGGATAACTCCGCCAGAATGGCGCGGGCGGTATCCCAAGCTTTGGTAGCTTTCCTGGTCGCCGGTGCGGGGGTCTTTTCAATAAGATCGCGCAACGCGTCTACTAGCGCGCGTTCGCGTTCTGTGAGTGTTGGGCGGTTGAGGTATTCAGATGTCGCTTTCATATCGCAATATCTCCATCCTGATATTTGTAATTGATGGGGTCGCCGCTTTGCTCGGCATCATAATCCGCTGGCATAGTCCAACGCATGAAGCGCGCGCGCGCACTCGCAATAGCTTCTGCGCGCGTCTCGAACCTCTGCGCGTTGGAAGCGCGCTCGCCGTCGGGCATGATAAACACGGGTTTAAAAGACATTATTTAACCTCTCTCCAATTGCGCCAGAATTGACACATACCAGCAACCGGGCACATCCCGGTTGCTGGCTGTATCAAGCCCGCTTAGCAGCCGGCCCGTGGTCGCGTATCGCGATTGACTTAGCGGCGATGCTAGCGCCCTGGCAAAGCTTGCACGTGGCGCATTGCGTACGCTGTCCAGCTTCTTTGGATGCCGGGCAAGCGATCTCCGCTTTCCCAAGCTTTTCGCCTGGCAAACGAACGCGGAACGAGCGCCATCCCATAGCTAGCGCGTTGGCATGATCCGCCGCGCTATCTGCGCTGGCCATTACAAGCTCGCGCAATGCGTCATTATCGCGCCATTGGTGAGTATAACCTGTCCATGCTTTGGCGTGTTTGGTATAGTCGCGCCAGATAGCAACCGGCACAGCTGCGGGGTCGCCATATGAGCCAATGCGAACGGTTTTACCGGCAAACAATTCCGGCAATAGCGCGGCATCAAAATCCACGCCCGGGCGCGCATACCGATTCCGATGATATGCTTTCCAAGTGGATTTAGGGGCTTGAAATGTTTTGACATAACAGCGCGGCGCATTTTTCGCAGCGTTTGCCGGTCGCAATGGGCAATCGCCGCATACGCTGGAATCGTCACCGGATTTAGTCGCGGCATGCGGATCTATATCTCTCGGTATGATCCAAGTCTGGACCATTGCGCCCGTTTTATCGTTTTTGGATGAAACTTCGATTCGATTGGCAATCGCGACGATAGGCGCGCCATCAAGTAAGCTAGGACCGTCATACAAAACTACGCCCGTCCAGGTGCCGCGCTTTAGTGCTTTTTTCAGTTCCGTAATATTCGTGATCATGTTCATTCTCCATGTTTGCGATGCCCATTATATAGCACGCCCAAAATAATAAACAAAGCCTTTTTTTAATGTGGCTTGCAAAAAGTTGTGAACGCGTTCATTTTTTGGTATCGAATTTAAGCTATTGGTGATCTATGGCTAAACGCGGTCGCGGAAATCCCGCAATGAAAAAAGGCGCGCCGTCAATTAATCCTAGCGGTCGGCCTAAAGATCAGATGACGCTAGGTAAAGAAGTCTTGCAGGCGTTAAGAGAGAGCTTCCACGACGTTGGCGGCAAAGATTACCTAATCACAATGGCTCAGGAAGACCGCAAGACGTATGCGGCGCTAATCGGTAAGGTGATACCGAGCGAAGTCAACACAAGCCACACCTTAGCCGTCATAAACCTGTCAGACGCTATGGCTACCGCACAGGCCCGGCTCGAAAAAATGCAAAGCCAGGTCATTGATATAACGCCAGATTCAGAGGATGTTAAGAAATGGCGGTAATCCGGGCTTTATCGTACCTGTTTATCCATAATACACATTATGCGACAAACAAACCCAATAAAATCAAACACTTAACATTTTGGCGCTGGATATCTGGCGCGCTTTCCCTTGTTGGTTGCAGCGCGAACGGGTGCCGGCCTGCCGCTTGCCGCATTTTGGACGGGGGGGTATGGCGGGGGGTACCCCCGGATTTCGCGCCGCGCCGTGAAACGTGTGGTGGTCACGCCGCCAGATTTTTTAAAATTTTTTAAAAATGTCCAACAAGTACCAACCTACAGCGCAAGACCAGCAACTGCTGGCAACAATGCTCGGTTTCGCCGATGACCCACTGGCATATGTCATGTACACCTACCCGTGGGGCAAACCGAACTCCCCTCTGGAAAACGACCACGGTCCCCGCGAGTGGCAGAGAATTGCCCTCGCAAAGATGCGGGACCACATCGCAGAGAACCGCAACCGCCAGCGGCAGGAACTCGCACCGGAACTGTTGAAGATGGCCCGAGCGTCAGGGCGCGGGATCGGCAAGTCGGCATTCCTCGCATGGGTCGCGGGCTGGATGTTCTCATGCATACCCTCCAGCACGACAATCGTCAGTGCGAACACGGAAGGCCAGCTACGGACGAGGACGTTCCCCGAGATTCGCAAGTGGGCGACAATGGCGATCAACGCCCATTGGTACGACCACAACGCTATGAGCCTCAAGCCGGCACCGTGGCTGATCGAAGCCTTGCTCAAGACAACAGACTTCGATCCGGCATACTGGTACATCGAGGCATCGCTCTGGTCCGAGGAGAACCCCGACGCTTTCGCGGGGCTTCACTCTCAACGGGGCATGACCGTCCTGTTCGACGAGGCCAGCGGCATACCCTCGGTCATCTGGCCTGTGACACAGGGCTTCTTCACCGACTCGACGGTCCATCGCTTCTGGATCGCGATCAGCAACCCGCGTAATCCGTCCGGCGCGTTCTTCGAGTGCTTCAACGGCAACCGCAGTACGTGGGACACTGCGACGATCGACGCGCGCACCGTGAGCGAGAACGACGCGCAGATTTACCAGGACATCATCGACCAGTACGGCGAGGACTCGGACGAGGCCCGGGTCGAGGTCTACGGCATGTTCCCGCGGCAGGGCGACACGCAGTTCATCAGCCGGGGCGAGGTGGACGACGCCAAGGCCCGCGAACCGACCGATGATCCAGGTGCGGCCCTCGTCATGGGCGTTGACCCGGCACGGTTCGGCGACGACGAGGCGGTGATAGCGTTCCGGCAGGGCCGGGACGCAAGTATCATCCCGTGGCAGAAATACAAGCGATGTAGCATCGTTGAACTGGCACAGCACTGCGCCGAGGCGATCGAGAAGTACAAACCCGACGCGGTGTTCATCGAGGGTGATGGTGTCGGCGGCGGGGTGATCGACATCATGAAGGAATACGGTTTCCGGGTGATCGAGGTTACGGCGGGCGGTAGCCCGGACAACAAGGACGTCTACGCGAACCGCAGGACCGAGTTGTGGGGGAAGATGAGGGATTGGCTACCAACAGCCACCCTGCCCGACGACGGGCCGCTGTGCGACGACCTGGCGGCACCGATGTACGACTACAGCCTCAAGGGGCAGTTGAAGCTGGAGCCGAAGGACAAGATGAAGCGGCGGGGGTATGCCAGCCCGAACAACGGCGATGCACTGGCAATCACCTTCGACCGGGTGATCGCCCGGAAGGACAACGCCACCGCCCGCCGGAGGCTGGGAAGAATGCCTGTTGCCAAGGGCATGGATTACGCGGTAATATAATTATTATTTTTCTGGAGTTCTAGCATGGGCGGATTGTTTGGCGGGGGTTCCACCCCCGCGGTAGTGGAACCCCCCGAAGCACCAACACGCTCAGACGCGGATGTCAGGGCCGAGGCATTGGCAGAGCGCCAGCGCCGCGCGCGGGCGCAGGGACGGGCATCCACGATCAAGACCAGCCCGCAAGGCGTGGCGAGTGAGGATGCAGCCCCGACGAAGCAGCTTCTCGGCAACGCGTAATGGGCGGTCTGTTCGGTGATCTGAAGTCCAAGCCGGCACCGCAACCGAAGCGGAAAAGTAAGACGGCGTCGACGCTGATGAGTACCGCACAGCAGCTTCTGAGGAACTAGATGGATAAGATCGCCGAAGAAATCATCAAACGGTACGACAAGCTTGATGGTGAACTAGGGAACTGGCGGAGCCACTGGGAAGAAGTGGCAGAGCGCGTCATGCCCCGCTACTCCACGTACATGCAGGCAACGGCCGGTGAGCAGATCACCCGGGGCGAGAAGCGCACCGAGAAGATGTTCGACAGTACCGCCGCCCTCGGGTTGGAGCGGTTTGCCGCGGCGATGGAGAGTATGCTCACACCGCGGAACCAGACATGGCACCGGCTGAAAGCGTCGGACCCGTATCTCGACAAGGACCGTGAAACAAAGCTGTGGTTCGAGGAGGCGACACGCGTCCTGTTCAAGCATCGCTACGCGCCGAAGGCGAACTACGCGAGCCAGCAGCACGAGGCCTACATGGGCCTCGGTGCGTTCGGCACCGCAGCAATCCTGCCGGAACGCAACGCGCGGTTCGGGGGGCTTCGCTACACGGCGATCAATCTGCGCGAGGTCGTGTTCGACATGAGCGCGCAGGGTATGGTTGACACGGCCTACCGGAAGTATTCCCTCAAGGCGCGCCAGGTGCAGCAGCGCATCGACACGGGCGTGTTCGACAAGGCACCGGAGAACCTGGAGAAGACCCTCCGCGAGAACCCGGACAAGACATACACGATTATCCACTGCGTGAAGCCCCGCGAGGAGATCAACTATAGCCGCAAGGACTTCGGCGGGATGTTGTTTGCTTCGTACTACGTGTGCGTCGAGGACAAGATGGTTTTGAAAGATGGGGGCTTCAACACGTTCCCCTACGCCATCAGCCGCTATGTTACCGGCCCGGGCGAGGTCTACGGGCGCAGTCCCGCGATGATGGCCCTGCCGGCCATCAAGGTGCTGAACGAGCAGAAGAAGACAATGCTCAAGCAGGGCCACCGGGTCGTTGACCCTGTCCTGTTGAGCCACGACGACGGTGTGATCGACACGTTCTCGCTGCGCCCGGGGTCTATCAACCCCGGCGGTGTTAACGCGCAGGGACAGCGTCTCGTCCATGAACTGCCGACGGGTAACCTTGCGGCGGGGCAGGAACTGATGGACATGGAGCGGATCGTCATCAACGACGCGTTCCTCGTCAGCCTGTTCCAGATTCTCGTCGAGACACCGGCGATGACCGCGACCGAGGTACTGGAGCGCGCCCGCGAGAAGGGCGCGCTGCTCTCGCCCACGATGGGTCGCCAGCAGAGCGAGATGTTGGGGCCGATGATCGAGCGTGAGGTGGATATCCTCATGCAACAGAACTTACTCCCACCCCTACCGCCCGCGCTGGTCGAGGCGGAGGGTGAGTTCGAGATTGAGTACGACAGCCCCCTGACGCGCTCACAGCGCGCCGAGGAGGCGGCAGGTTGGCTACGGACATTGGAAGCGGCGATCGCCCACGCGAACACGACGCAGGACTTGAGTGTCCTTGACCACTTCAACACCGACGTGATCTACCCGCAGCTCGCGGAGATCAACGCGGTCCCGGCAAGTTGGATGAACGGCGAGAAGCAGGTACAGGCGCTCCGACAGGCCCGCGCGCAGCAGCAGCAGATGCAGCAGATGATCGAGGCGGCACCCGCCGCCGCCGGCGTGATGAAGCAGTTGGCACCGTGAAGTTCGAGTCTAAGCGGGTCTACTTGAAGGCCCGTAAGCAGTCGTACCACGACGTATTCAAGGGTCCGAGTTCGGAACTGGTGACGGACGACTTGCGCCGGTTCTGTCGGGCAGACGAGACGACGTTCCACCCGGACCCCCGGGTGGAAGGAATTTTGCAGGGGCGGCGCGAAGTGTGGCTCCGCATCCAGAACCATTTGAATTTGTCACCGGATGACCTGGTGGCTTTATACGACCCCGAAGGGGTCACAACAGGAGAAGACTAAATGGCTGAAGAAGCAGGGTCCGTAGACGCGGGCAACCCGGCACCCGAGGGAACGCCGGCACCAGAGGCAGCACCAGAGGCCGCACCGGAGAGCAAGTCTGATTGGATGAGCGGCATCGAGGACGAGGGTCTTCGCGGCTGGGTCGAGTCGAAGGGGTTCAACAACGGCAGCGTCGAGAACGTGCTGAAATCGTACCACAACCTTGAAAAAGTCATGGGCGCGGACAAGGCGGGGCGCACGGTCGTCCTGCCCGGCCCGGACGCCGACGAGGCTGCGCTGAACGAGTTCTACACCAAGCTTGGACGCCCCGAGAAGCCGGAGTACGACCTGCCAGTGCCGGACGGCGACGACGGCCGCATGGCCGAGTGGGCCAAGCCCGTGTTCCATGAGGTCGGCCTCACCGAGAAACAGGCGATCGCCCTGTCCGAGAAGTGGAACGAGTACGTCGGTGGTATGCAGACACAGAGCGCCGAGGCCGAGAGAGCCCGGGGCGATGAGGCCGAGCGGGAACTCCGGCGGGAGTGGGGTGCCACTTACGACCAGAAGATCACGCAGATCGACAAGGCCGCGGAGAAGCTTGGCATGAGTACCGAGCAATTGAGTGGGCTTCGGTCGAGCATGGGTCCGGCGGCAGCGATGAAGTTCGTCGCCAACCTCGCAGACCAGATCGGCGAAGCGTCGTTCGACAACGACGGCGAGCCGGAGAATGGTAACCTGATGTCGCCCTCGCGCGCGCAGGAAGAACTCGCCAAGCTGAACATGGACAAGGACTTCATGGAAGCGTGGCTGAACCGGACGCACCCGTCGCACCAGTGGGCGATCGAGCGTAAACAGAACCTCTCGAAGATGGCCGCTGGTCACAGATAGGATATACCATGAATACCGAGCAGTTACTCGACGTCGTCAAGGACGGCGAAAAATTCAAGAGCCGGCTGGCCGAACTCGCCAAGGCGGAGGAATCTGCCAAGGCAGCTAACGAGAAGGCGCGCGCGGCCCAGAAGGAGATGGCGCAGGCCGTCGACGCGGGGCGCGCCGAACTAGAGGTCGTCAAGCAGGACATTCGTCGGCGCGAAGAAGCGGCGATGAAGCCTGTCACGGACGCCCAGAATGCACTGGCGAAGCGCGAGGCGAAGCTGAACCAGGACATCCAGAAGTTCGAGCAGGCTGCGGAGCGGCTCAAGAACGGTCAGGCCCATCTGAAAAGCGACAAGGAGGCCGTCAAGGCCGACCACGTCGCCTTCCGGGCGCGCGTCGATGCGTTCGAGAAAGCAGTCAAGCAACTGGCCGAGCGGGCGTAAGTGACCGTCCAGGGTATACGGGGACCGGGTAACACCTCAACCACGCCGCTGACGTCGGGGGACACCTTCACTGGTGATTGGGAACTCAACCATTACCCAAACGTTCTGGCGTCCCTCAAGACGGACAGCGGCGGTACCCTGTATTTTGATTTCTCGAACGACGGCGTGAATGCTGACAGCACGTTCCCGGTTTTAGGGTTCACGGTAACGGCCGGCGTCCACGAGTTTCACACGGCAGTCAAAGGTCCGCGTTACTTCCGCGTTCGGTTGGTCAATGGAACTGACGCGCAGAGTTACCTTCGGCTCTACACCTACTACGGTATATTTGCCGCCCCGAGTACACCAAACAACCAATCTATAGGGCTTGACAGCGACGGCGCGTCAACCCGGCCTACGGACTACCAGGACGAGGTTCTGCGGGGACTGCGGTCTGGTGTCACCAGTTGGAACAAGTTTGGCTACCGGGAGTCCCTGACGGACGACACTCCGCAGGTCATATGGGCTGCGACGCCCAACTTGCCGACGTTTCTGACGACGGCTTCGACGTTCACAATCGCCTATGACAACACGACTGACGGGGCTGGGCAGACCGGCGCGCTGTCTCTTGTGTTCTACTATCTCGACGCGGACGGCAACCGGGCGGTAGGTCTTCACACCTTGGGGTCTTCCGGGAGTGATGTGACATCTTTTACCGGGTTGGGCATCAACCGTGTAGCCGTGAACACGAACGGGGGTGCGACCTACAACACCAACGCCATAACAGTCACAGCCACAACGGGTGGGTCCGTGCAGGCGACGATCCCTGCGCTGGGGTCGGTGACGCAGCAGGCGATATTCCATGTCGGGTTCAACCAGACCGCTGCGACTGAGATGCTGTTTTTCAATGTCACGACAACCAACAAGGCAAAAACCGTTGATATCCGGGGTTATTCTTTCAGCCGTCTTGTGGGAACCCGGTACGAGATATTCCGGCACACCATCGACACTTCCAAGAGCCTAGATCTGTATCTTCGTGACCCAATCAAGTTTCGGCTGGCGTCTCGCGATATACTATATTTCACAGCGACGTCCGCAGGCGGTGGAGCGGCGCTGAGTATTTCCTGCCGGTTCAGTCTGAATTTATACGATAATTCGTAGTTGCAATAAAATCACACCTGTGACAATATTATCACAAGCGCACCATCAGGTGTCGAAACGGCATACCGTCGATAACCCCACAGGGCCGACAACTTTGCCGGAGTAGTGTGGCCCCGGCTCCCGGACAAGCCCTCAAGCTTTTGTTGTAACGGACAAAAGGAGGGCTATCTCAATGTCCAATGAAATCCTTGACTGGTCAGTAATTGACTATAAGTCAACCGTCTCCGCTCTGCTCCAGCAGCGCGGGTCCAAATTCCGCATGGCCGCAATGGAGGACAGCTACCAGGGTAAATCCGGTAAGGCCGTCAACCAGATCGGTCCCGTCACCGCGCAGAAGCGCACAACCCGTCACTCCGACACCCCGCTCATCGAGACGCCGCACGACGCCCGCTGGGTATACCCGGAGGACTACGAATGGGCCGACCTGATCGACGATCAGGACAAGCTTCGCATCATCGCCGATCCGACCTCGCCTTACGCCATCAATGGTGCAATGGCAATTGGGCGCGCGATGGATGACGCGATGATCACCGCCCTGACCGGAACCGCGAAAACCGGCGAAGACGGTGGCACCTCCACGGCGCTTCCGGCCGGCCAGACGGCTGCGACGACTGCTGGCGGTCTGACCATCGCCAAGCTTCGGGAGGCCATGCAGCTTCTCATCGCCGCGGAAGTCGATGTGGACAACGAGGAACTGTATTGTGCCATCGGCGCACAGCAGCACGACGATCTGCTCGGGGAAACCCAGGCGGTCAGCCTCGACTACACAAACAAGCCGGTCCTGGTCGATGGGCGCATCCGCGCGTTCATGGGCTTCAACTTCATCGACAGCCAGCGGCTCCCCCCC
>JGI11705J14877_10000181_pt1 | contig 39737 bp, 37 predicted proteins | sample Etolaghawater15m_FD_14877 | JGI IMG/M metagenome (IMG submission 14877) | reverse complement strand
TAGTAAATAAATTATTAAAAAAGAAGGCTGCTTAATGTTAGAAAGATTAATTTATTCTATTTTAGAAAGTAGATTTAAAAAGTATATGGTTTATCTAGTATCATTGATGTTATTTGCTGGATCAATATATATGTTGCCTACAGAGCTTGTAAAAGCAAAAATGTTACCGGGGAAAGATAGTGATACATTTTCAATATATGTAGATCTTCCAAAAGGTAAAAGTGTAAGTGATACTAAAGAGGTAACACAATGTATATCATCAATACTTATGAAAGAACAAGATGTATTGTCAACTTCAGTATTTTTAGGTGAAGGACTACCTCTAGATTTTGCTGGTATGGTAAAAGGTAGTGTATTAAAGTCTGAACAGCATGAAGCTGAGATGATGATCAATATTAATAAAGCTGCTAATAGAAGTGAAGCAAGTTATAATATGGTTCATAGATTAAGACCAAATATTCAAGATAAATGTTCAAAGCATAATGCAAATATTAAGTTTATAGAACTTCCTGCTGGACCTCCTGTATTAGCATCAGTTGTTGGTGAAGTATATGGAGGAAAAAGTTTTGAAAGTAGAAGAGAGTTTGCATATAAAATAGCCAATATCTTTAAGAAACAAAAGACACTTGTAGATGTGGATGTATTAGCAGATGAAAGTACTAAAAAATACTCACTTGTATTANATAATAACAAAGTATTAGAAAGTGGTGTTGGATTAGAACAAATAAAAAAGATGATNTATATTGCATTTGAAGGATTTGGACTAGGTGTAGTAAATGATGAAAATGCACAAAATCAAATACCTTTATTTGTAAGAATTGGTGATTGTAGAATCCTTAAAGATGATACAAAAGAAGCCTTACAAAAGAAGCTAGATAATTTAATGCTGATGAACGAAATGGGATTAATGATACCTATGAGTGATTTTATAAGTATCAAACAAGTAGATCAGCAAGCAACAATGACAAGTAAAAATCTGAAGAATATGATAAATGTTATTGCAGAGACAGATATGGATAGTCAAATATATCCACTGCTTGATGCACGAAATGATATGTTGAATCTTATGAGTAGAGAGTATGAAGTAACAAAAACAAATATGCTAAATCTATCTTTTAAAGATAGAAAGACAGGTGAAGTATTTGATCTTGTTTGGGATGGTGAATTAAAAGTTACTATTGATACATTTATTGATTTAGGAGGTGCATTTATTGGTGCACTTGTACTTATATATCTTTTAATGGTAATTTACTATAAAAGATTTGCATTAGCTGGTGCTATTGTAATGGCTAGTTTCTTATCTTTAATTGGTGTTATAGCTGGACATTGGGTAATGGATCAAATTACAGCTGATACATTCTATTTAACAGCAACTTCCTTGATTGGGTTCATTGGTTTAATTGGTATTAACTCAAGAAACTCTTTATTGATTGTGGATTTTGCTCAACAGTTAATTAAAGAAAATGGTCTTGAGGTAAATAAAGCAATAGCAGTTGCTACAGCAACTAGAGCTAAACCAATATTATTAACAGTATTAGCTATTGTATTTGCAAGTTCTTTACTAGCTTCAGATGCAGTATTTGGTGGACTTGGGGTGGCACTAATAGGTGGAACATTGTTTGCCTATTTAGTATCGTTATTCTTTGTTCCGGTTTCTATACAGAATTCTCTTAAGAATTCTGTAGAATAACTCTTCCATTTTCTATTTTTATTTTTCCTAGTAGTTCATATTCAAATACTTTATCTTGAAATTGAGCTACTACTTCATCATAGCTTGGATTAGTTTGACAAAACTCTAAAAATGGATCTTCTTTTATTTGACTTTGATTATTAAGTCCAAGTTCTTCTAAAAACTTATCTATACTATATATTGGTTTTGCTAAACCCTTTTCAAGAAGATTATTTGTTCCAGTGCTATCACCAATTCTATGCGAAATTGTATATATAGTTTTTCCCATCTTAAGAGCATATTCTACACTTCGTAGACTGCCACTATTTTCATCTGCTTGAGTAACTATAAGACAATCTCCAAGAGCAACAACTATTTCATTTCTATGAACAAAACTATATCTCGTAGCTTTTGTACCAGTTTTATAACTACTAAGTATTAATCCATTTTGCTCAATAGAGGATATAATATTTTTATTTACTGCTGGATACTTTATATCTAAACCATTTGCAACAACAGCTATAGTATTATTATAGTTTGCTGCTTGATGTGCGATAGCATCTACTCCCATTGCTGCACCACTAACTATACAAATTCCAGCATTGCTAAGTGCTTGAGTTATTTTAGATGTAAACTCTCGTGTATATTGTGTAGGTTTTCTAGTTCCTACTATAGATATTTTTTTCTTTTGTAGAAGTGATAGATTCCCAATATAAAATAGTTCATTGGGATATTTTTTCATTGAATCTAGCTCGTTGATATGAAAATCTATTTTTTGAATCATAATTGATTGACCAATACAAGTTCAACATCTTTAAGTAGATGTTTTGAATCTTTTAAAGTTTGTAGTGTAAGTTTATGAGGATGACAAATTGCAATAGCATTTCCATCCTCTTTTGCTACTTTTACAGCTTTTTGTAATTGTTGCTGGATATATGTTTTGTCTTTTTTATTATCCAAAAAAATATTTCTTGAAAGGAATGGAACATTATAATTTGATGCAGTTTGTTTAGCTACACTTTTTGCAGTTGTTTTGCTATCTACGAAGGTAAAATTATATTTTTTAAGAGCTTTCATAAGTTTATTCATAGCTTCTTTATTCGCTGTAAATTTACTACCTGTATGATTATTTGTAAAAGTTGCGTTTGGATATAGTAAATGTAGCTCTTGTACTCTTTGTTCTATTGTTTGATATGAATCTGAGATTTTAAGAGTCTTCTCTTCTGCAAATTTAAAGCTTCCAGCTTCTAATGGGAAATGTATCATATAAAATGGAATATTTTTTGCAATTTTGGCAGATTTTTTGTGTTTTGATGTTGGTGGTAGAAATGCCATAGTAATAGGATAACCTATACTTTGTATGGTGGTTACTTGTGGTTTAAAACTAACATCATCTACAATTATGGCAAGTTTTGGTTTTGATTTGACTTTTTTAACTGGAGGTAGTACTATAACAGTATTAGCGACTTTTTCTTTTATGATATTATTATATTCTTTTCTTATATTTATTTTATCTTGTTCTTGAGTTTTTACATCAGATTTATATACAACATTTAAAGCGGGAGTATGTTCTTCTAGTATTATTTCTTCTTTAAATTTGATAGATAATACTATATATGCTATTAAAGCTATAATCGTGACAAATAATATAAAAGCGATAACTTTATAAATATATGGTTTTTTTATTTTGAAAAGATTTTTTTTTATGTGTTTTTTTTTTGCCATGACGACATAATAGTGTATTAAGCCCCAAGAGGGACTTAAATTTTATAAATTAGTTTTTGTCTTGATCTACAATTTTATTTGCAGCAATCCAAGGCATCATCTCTCTTAAAGATACACCAGTTTTCTCAATAAGAGTTTCTCTTTGGTTGTTTCTTTCAGCGTTCATTCTTGGGTATCCAGCTTTACCTTCAAGGATAAAGTCTTTTGCAAATCTACCATCTTGAATCTCTTTTAATAAATCTCTCATAGCTTGTTTAGACTCATCATTGATAATTCTTTTTCCAGCGATATAATCACCGTATTCAGCAGTATTAGAAATAGAATATCTCATATCAGCAATTCCACCTTCAAACATTAAGTCAACGATTAATTTTAACTCATGTAAACATTCGAAGTAAGCCATTTGCGGATCATATCCAGCTTCAGTTAATGTTTCAAATCCAGCTTGAACTAGTGCAGTAGCTCCACCACATAATACAGCTTGCTCTCCAAATAGGTCAGTTTCAGTTTCATCTTTGAAAGTTGTTTGGATAATTGCAGTTCTTCCACCACCAATTGCAGATGCATATGAAAGTGCTAATTCTTTAGTTTGACCACTTGGATCTTGACCAATAGCGATTAAATCTGGAATACCACCACCTCTTACAAATTCAGATCTTACAGTATGACCTGGAGCTTTTGGAGCAACCATAGTAACATTTATATCAGCTCTTGGAGTAATTCTTCCGTAGTGGATATTAAATCCGTGACCAAATGCAATAGTAGCACCTTGCTTTAAGTTAGGCTCAATTTCTTCAGCATAAATTTCAGCTTGATTTTCATCTGGTAATAAAATCATAATTACATCAGAACAAGCAGTAGCCTCAGCAACTGTTAAAGTTTCAAAACCTTTAGCTTCAGCTTTAGCCCATGAAGAACCATTTTTTCTTAAACCAACACATACTTCAACTCCAGAATCTCTTAAGTTTTCTGCGTGTGCGTGACCTTGCGATCCAAAACCAATCATTGCTACTTTTTTAGACTTGATTAAGTCAATATTACAGTCTTTGTCATAATAAACATCTAATGCCATTTTATATTTCCTTTTTATTTTTAAATAAATTATCGGGATTATATCTAAAAAATATTAAAAGTTAGTTATCATATAGGAACTTAAACTAGTGAGGATAAAAATTGCCCATAAAGATACCAGAAAAGTACCAATCTAACTCAAAATATGAAGTTGGTACTATTGAACTTAGATCAACTTATGCAAAACTAATTACAAATAATGAAAACCATAAGTTATTAATAGATAAGGATCATCTTTGTGGTGCTTATGATGGTGATACTGTTGTAGTGCAGAAGATTTTTAATCCTAGAGCAAGATTTAAAGCTAAAGTTATTGAGGTTTTAAAATCAGAAAATAAGCAACTTCTTTGTTATGTCAAAAATGGACAGCTATTTAGTGTAAAAGAGGATGTATTACTTAAATTTAATCAAGCAGATATAGTTGCAAAAGAAGGTGATATAGTAGTTATAGCCAAAGAAAAGATTATTGAAATTATTGGAAATATAGATAATCCTAAAATAGATGAGATAATTTCTTTGATCCTTTATAGTGAAGACTATAGACTCAAAAAAGAGGATTTAGAAAATATCACAGAAGGGAAAACATTTGACAAAAGAGTTGATTTAACCCATCTTCCTTTTTGTACTATAGATCCTGCAACTGCTAAAGACCATGATGATGCGATATATTTTGATGAGCAAAATGATATTCTATATGTAGCTATTGCTGATGTAAGTTCATATGTACCACAAGGAAGTAATATAGATAAACAGGCTTTTAAAAGAGGTTTATCTATGTATTTACCTGGTAAAGTACTACCAATGCTGCCTGCTTATTTGAGTGAAGATCTTTGTTCACTTAAACCAGATGTAGATAGATTTAGTTTTGTATTTGCAATGTATATTGATCGTAAAAATTCACAAGTTATTAAAAGTGAATTATTTGAAGCAACTATAAATTCAAAAAGAAAATTTTCTTATGGAAGAATTGATAGGGCACTTAAAGGTCAACGAGATCAGCATGATAATCTTGATAAAGAGATCTTTAATTCTTTAGATTCTTTATATAAAGTGACACAAGCATTTAAAACAAAAAGATTAAAAACAGGTTATGATTTTAGAACTACAGAATTTAGATTGGTTTTAAATAAGCAACAACAGATAGAAAGTGTATCCAAAGAAGAGTCAAGTCCATCACATTCTTTAGTAGAAGAGTGTATGCTTTTAGCCAATATACAAGCAGCACAAAAATTAGGATCAAATGGTATCTTTAGGGTGCATGATGAACCAACCTTGCAAAAAATAAATCAGCTTATTACAGATATAAATCTTTTAGGCTTAGAAGTTAGCCCTCAAAAGACAGTACATAGAACAATAGTACATGCTCAAAAAAAAGCCGCACAAGTAGGTCTTAGTAAAGAGGTTGATGAACTTATAATTAAATCACAACAGCAAGCACACTATAGTAGTGCAAATGGTGGGCACTTTGGATTAGGTTTTGAACACTATAGCCATTTTACTTCACCAATTAGAAGATATAGTGATCTTGTGCTTCATAGAATATTAAAAACTAAAGTTGTACCAAAAGATATTGATACAGTATGTGAGAGTATTAGTAGTGCAGAAAGAAATATTGCTTCATGTGTATGGGATTTTGAGGATAGAAAATATGCAAGATGGGCAGGAAATAACTTATACAAAGAATTTATGGTAAAACTAGTAGATATTGAGAAGAATATAGTAGAACTTTTAGATGGAGCAGTAGGTGCAAAAGTTATAATTACAAACTATAAAGGGCAAAAACTTTTCTCAAAATTTAAAGTTAAATTACTTTCTAGTGATGTTGTGACGAAAGAGATTATAGGTGAGGTTAAGTATTAACTTGAAGGGCTTAAATGTATAAAAATGAATTTGATAATATTCTAAAATCCAAAACTAGACTGAGTAGCTATATGCTTTATGGTGAAGCTGAGTTTTTATTAGATAGTTATATAGAAAATATAATTGATTCATTAGACATAGCTAATGATGAGGTAGAAAAAATATATCACGAAGATATTGATTTGAAATATATTAAAAACCAATTATCACAGAGTTCATTATTCGCATCAAATAATTGTATTGTAGTAAAATCAAATAAAAAAATACAAAACAAAGATTTAGATACATTAGTCCAAGCTGCTAAAAGTAATCCAGACTCAGTACTTATTGTAGCATTTTATATAAATGAAAAGCTAGGAACTCTAGAAAAATTATTTACATCAGCAAATGATGGTGCTTGTGTGAGATTTTTTAATCCTAAAGTGTATGAAGCTGTAAATATATTATCCAATGAAGCAAATAAACTAGAACTAAATTATACACAAGATGCTATAACTCATCTATATGATACGCATGAACATAATTTAAGTCTATGTGTAAATGATTTGAAAAAATTACAAATATTAGATACACAAATCACTTCTAAGGTTGTAGCACATCATTGTTTTGGGATGGGTGAAGTATCAAGTGAAGATTTTTTACATAACTTACTTGATAATAAAAACATAAATCGAGAACTTTATATGTTGTTAGAAGAAGGTGTAAATGAGGTATTTTTAGTTTCTCAAATAATCTCTTTTGTGCAGCAATTATTTATGATAAATAGCTATACAAGGATTAATGGATTTGCTAATGCAAAAGAGATATTAGGATATTCTCCACCTAAAGAGATATGGGAAAAGAAGACTATAGTTGCATCAAAAATTAAACCTATAAACTTCTTAAAGATACTGAATTTCTACACTAATTTGGAGCTTGAACTAAAGAGTAATAGGCACCTAGATACAAATTCTTACCTTTCATCTAAACTAAGGCAACATTCAGTTCTTTTTAGTTAAAATCTCCCACTTTTACTGGTAAACGCCACCAGTATAAAGCCTTGCTGATAATAAAAATATTTTAGAATTATCGGCTAATTACCAAAAGGAGCAAAAATGGCAAGAATTAGAAATTATGAAACAATGTTTATTGTTAAACCAACTCTAGCAGAAGAAGAGATTCAAGCACAAATCGAATTAGTTAAATCTAATATCACTAAAAATGGTGGAGAGATTATAGAGTGTGACGATATGGGTTCAAGAGAACTAGCATATGAGATTGCAAAAAATAAAAGAGGTTACTACTACGTGATTTACTTTACTGCACCAACAGATTCTATCCTTGAATTAGAAAGAAACTACAATAATAATGAAAGTATTTTAAGACATATGTTCATTAAATTTGAAAGTAAAAAAGAGATCGCAGCTTGGACTTCAATGAAAGATGAAGCAGCAAAGAAAGCAGCAAAATAATTTCTGCGAATTAATTAAAGGTTGATAAGATGTATAATAAAGTAGTAATGATAGGAAACCTAACAAGAGATATTGAGCTTAGATATTTACCAAGTGGAGCAGCTATTGCAAAATCAGCAATTGCTACATCACATAAATATAAGGCTCAAACTGGAGAACAAAAAGATGAAGTTTGTTTTTTAGATTTTAATATCTTTGGTAGAAGTGCTGAAGTTGCTAATCAATATCTTAGAAAAGGGTCTAAAGTACTTCTTGAAGGTAGATTAGTATTAGAGCAATGGACTGCACAAGATGGTTCAAAAAGATCTAAACATAGTCTTAGAGTAGATACTATGAAAATGATGGATTCAAAAGCTGATTCTCAAAACCAATCGCAAGGTGGTTATGGGCAGCAAGCACCATCAAATGACTATAATGCACAACCAAATAATTATGGACAAAATAATTATCAAGCACAACAAGTACCTTCTCAGGAACAAAATATTCCTGAAATTAATATAGACGAAGAAATTCCGTTTTAGAAATAAAGAAAAATAAAGGATAAAAAATGGCAGCACCAAGAAGAAAGTTCGCGAAAAAATACTGTAAATATTCAGAAATGAAAATCGATTTTATCGATTACAAAAACTTAGAGTTAATTAAAATGTCTTTAAGTGAAAGAGGTAGAATCATGCCTAGAAGACTTACTGGAACTTCTAAAAGAGCTCAAGAGATGTTAGAGATGGCAGCAAAAAGAGCTAGACATATGGCATTAGTTCCATATATCACTGATACTCATAATGTAACAACTCCAGCGTTTGTTAAATAATTAGAGTATAAATATTCTAAAAAGGGAGGTGCTTAATAGCATCTCCCTTTTTTTATGCTAAAATAATAAAAAAATAAGGTATCGTTGTATGTTTGAAAAATTCTTAAGATTTTTTATCAATAATTCACGGATGAACTACACACTGTTTGTCTTAATATTTGCAGTTGGTGCAGTTTCATATATAAAGACTCCAAAAGAGATATTCCCTGTATTTGATCTTGATATGATATCAGTGTCAGGAAGCTATAGTGGAGCAAGTGTAGATATACTTGACAAGATGGTTGTTCAAGATATTGAAGATGATGTCAAAAGTATAAATGGTATCAGTGATATATCTACTATTATTAATCCAGGTAGATTCTCAATAGTGCTTGAACTTGAAAAGGGGACAAATAGATTTAATATTGCCAATCAAGTAAAAGATGTAGTAGCACTTAGTAAACAAAATTTACCATCAGATATGGATGATCCAATTGTAAATGTAATAGATTTACATAAAAATCTTGTGAATGTATCTTTGAAGTCAGATAAAGTAACTGTTGATGAGCTGAAAACAAAAGCAAAAGATTTACGATCAAAATTACTATCATTAAAACATATATCTGAAGTCACAATTTATGGTGATAGTGATATGTTTTATGAGATTATAATTGACGAACAGAAGATACAATCGTATGGATTAAAATCGAATGATATTTATAATGCAATTGGTGGAGTATCATTTATTTATCCAGTAGGTTCTATAGAAGGTAATGATAAGCATTTTTATATCTCTACATATAATGGAGCTAAAAACCTTGAAGAATTCTCTAAAACTTTAATAAAAGTTAATGAACAGATTATTTATCTAAGGGATATTGCATTAATCAAAAAAAGATATGAAGATTCTAGTACACTTTTTAGTGTTGATGGAAAGAAAGCAATTAACCTTGTAATTAAGCAAAATAAAGATGGAAATGCCCTTACGATTACATCAAAGATAGAAAAGCTATTGGAACAAGAATCTGCAAAAAATCCTAATGTTGATTTTATAATTAGAGATGACCAGTCTGTTAAAATTAAAGATAGACTAAATATAGTTGTATCAAATATACTTTTAGGGGTAATTGCTATTACTTTAATAGTAGCATTACTTATCAATTCTAGAATGGCATTTGTTATTATGATAGGAATCCCTACATCATTTTTATTAGGTGCTATGTATCTTTATCTATTTGGATATACAATCAATATGATCTCGCTAGTTGGTGTTCTTATAGCACTGGGTATTATAGTAGATGATGCGATGGTTGTAAGTGAAAATATACAGCAAAAAGTAGAAGAGGGGATGGAACCAAAAGAAGCAGCAATAAAAGGTGCGTCAGAGATGGCAAAGCCAGTTATAATATCATCTATTACAACATTGTTTGCATTTTTACCTGCTCTAATGATATCAGGAACAATGGGTGAAGTTATTAAGCTTATCCCTATTGCAATATCTGCTTTGATTGTAGCTTCACTTATTGAATCATTTGTATTTCTACCAATACATGCTGCACATGTACTAAAAAAAGAAGCAAAAACTTTATCTTGGGAAAAAGTCAATAAAAGCTATAGTACGATTATACATATATGTATGCATTATAAAAAGACTTTCCTTGTCTTGTTTGTAGTGCTAGTCCCTCTTTTAACAATTGGTGTATTGAAAAATTCTAAGTTCCAAATGTTTCCATCATTTGATTCTAGTATTATTAGTATTACAATGAAAGCCAGTGTCAATACACCAATAGAAAAGAGTTTTGATATTGTAAGATCAATTGAAAATGATATTTTAAAACATAAAGATAAATTTTTTATAGATAATATAGGTAGTGTTGCTGGATATAGAAAGGATAGTGGATCTAATACTGAGCGTTATCCATATGTAATGTATATGACAGTAGAACTTGCAAAACTAACAGAACAAAATTTTGTAGATAAATATATCACTCCATATCTTAGTTTTTATTATGATAGTTCAAATAGAACTAGAGAGCTATCATCTCAAGATGTATCAAAAATGTTGAAGAAATTTTTAGAAGAACAAAATTATATTGAAAAGTATAATTTAATTGACTTAGCAGTTGTTGAAAAGAAAGTTGGTCCTATTAAGGCTGATATTAAAATTGGTCTTATTTCATCCGACTATGAAAAGATATCATCTTCAATAAAAAAGCTTGAAGATAAATTTAATACTATTGATGGGATTAAGTCAGTTGCTAATTCAACTAATAAAGGTGTAGAAGAACTAAAAATTAAAGTAAATAAATATGGATTATCTCTTGGAGTTGATGAACAATATATAGGTACACTATTATCAAATATATATTCATCAAAAAAGAAGACAACAGCATTTGATGATATTCAGATGTTAGATATCAAAATCACATCTATTAATAAAGATAAGCTTGATATGTTAGAAAACCAACAAATCCAATTAAAAGATGGAACTAGTGTTTCACTAAAAGATATTTGTGAATTTAAAATCATAAAATCATATGAGAAAATAATAAAAGAAAATAGTGAAGCAAACTTCTATGTATTTGCTAATGTAGATACAAAGATAATTACATCTGTAGAAGTTATGGAGATAATTAAACCAATTTTAGATGATATTAAAAAAAGTGGTGTAAAGATGATTTTCAAAGGTGAAGCCGAAAAGAATCAAGAATTAAAACAAGATATGATTCTTGCAACAGCTTTAGCCATGGTATTGATTATGCTTGCAATGTTATATCTATTTAATTCATTTAGAGAAACATTTATAGTTATGAGTGTTATACCGTTTTCACTGTTAGGAGTGCTGATTGGCCATCAAATAATGGGTGTTAATTTAGGTATGACTACAATGATTGGTGCTTTGGGACTTGCTGGTGTTGTTATCAATGATGGTATAATTATGATGACATACCTAAAAAAAGCAAAAACGATAGATGATGTTTTTATACAAGGTGCAAAAAGATTTAGACCAATTGTATTAACATCTGTTACTACTCTTATTGGAGTATCAACAATGATATTCCTTCCAACTGGTCAAGCTGTGATTTTTCAACCACTTGCAATAGCACTTGGATTTGGATTATTGTGGGGTACGGTTATTAATTTAATTTATCTTCCAGTTTTATATACTTTTTCTTATAAACTTAAATAATACTTACAGCATATATATAATTATAGTATAAAATAACAAAAGCCTTTAGATATAGGGTTTTGTTATTTCTATACTCAAAATATATAATAAACTTATAACTTTTATAAATAATAATATCTTATAGTTAAGAATATTTTAAGTCTATTAGTGTCAGAATTGTGACATCCAAATTATAAGGAAAAGGAATAATATGACTAGAAGAGATTTATTTAAAGTAGCAGGTGTAACAGCTGCATCAGCAGTAGTAACAGGATGTACAGTAAATCAAGGTACAGAAACTCCAAACTCAGTAGCAGTGGCTCATACGCTAATGCCAAAATCTAAAGGTAAAAGAGTTGTAATCATTGGTGGTGGTTATGGTGGTTTAACAGCTGCTAAGTATATAAGAAAAAGTGATAAAACAGTAGAAGTTGTTGTTCTTGAAAAGAAAGATATCTTTATGTCTTGTCCATTCTCTAATACTTTATTAGGTGGTATGGAAGGTGTAACTTTAGATACATTAACTCATGATTTATATTCAGGAGCTCAAGCACATGGATACCATATGATTCAAACTGAAGTAACAGCTATTAATAGAGGTTCTAAAGTTGTAACAACTTCAAAAGGTACTATTGATTATGATATTTTAGTAATGGCTCCAGGTATTGCTTATAATTATGAAGGTCAATTTAAAGCTTGGGATGCAAATAAAATTGCAAATATCCAACAAAATGCACCAGCAGCGCTTATGCCAGGTAGTGAGCATTTAGCTTTAAAAAGACAACTTGAAAATATGAGCGATGGAGATGTAATTATTACTAAACCATCTGGTAAATATAGATGTCCACCTGCACCATTTGAGAGAGCTTGTATGATTGCAGCTTATATGGAAAAAGAGGGAATTAACGGTAAAGTTATTATTCTTAATGAAACTAAGGGTGTTGCTAAAGGTGCAGCATTTAAAGAAGCATGGAAAGAATTATATGGGAAAAGAATTGTTCATATGGAAAACTGTGTAATTAATGATGTAGATATGGATAAAAAAGAGATTCACTTCACTCAAACAGATAGTTTTGGTGCAGAAAAGAAATCTCATAAGTTCCAAGTATTAAACTTAATTCCACATAATAAAGCTAACCCTGTTGTTGAGATGTCAGGTGTTGAAACTGCAACAGCATTTAATAAAGTTGTAATGAATGGTTGTTCATTCCAAACTAAAACTGACAAGAGTGTATATGCTGTAGGTGATGTTGTTGCTCATGCTATCCCACCATCAGGTCAAACTGCTAACTGGGCTGCAAAACAAGCTGCTGAAGAGATTGTTGCACAATTAAATGGTAAAACTCATACTCTTGGTGTAAAAGCTAATAAAGTAAATGCAGGTAATGTATGTTATTCAATGGTTGGTGATAATCCAGAATCTGCAATTATGGTAACACATGACTTCTCTTGGGATGGTACAGTTATTAAAGGTAAAGGTAATGTTCCAAAGCCAAAAGATGGTAATGGTAAATTTAGATCTAAAAATGTTGCAAAAGCAACAAGAGAATGGTATAGAGGTATCGTTAGCGACCTATTTGCATAATAGCAACTTATTAATTGAAAGTATTGGAAGAGGGGTTGTTTTAACACCCCTCTTTTTTAATTTATAAAATATACAAGGAAAATATATGGAAAGAAGAGATTTTTTTAAAGTAGTTACATCTGGTGCTGCAGCAGTTGCAATTGGTCCATCGCTAATATCAACTACACTGTATGCACATGATGGAAGACTTTATAATAGTTATGAAAAGGTTCAGCTTACTGATAAAGATGGTAAGCCATTAAAAGCAAGTTCATTAGAAGCAGAAGAAAATTATATATTCAATTATCCTTTTGTAGGTACACCTGCAATGTTATTAAATTTACCAGATACATGTAAAGAACCTGTATCATTAAAATCAGCAGAAGGTGATGAATATATTTGGAATGAAGGAAGTGGTTCAAAGAAAACTATTGTAGCATATGCAGCAATTTGTACACACTCTTTAACGCATCCAAATAAGAGTGAAAGCTTTTTCTCTTACCTGAAGAAAGGTGGTAAAACTATGGCTTGTAAAGGTAGTGGAGTTATTGTATGTTCATCACATCTTTCGGCATTTGAACCAAAGTGTGGTGCTAAAAATATTGCAGGACCAGCTGACCAACCACTTGCAGCTATTGTACTTGAACATAATGAAGCTGATGATACGCTACATGCTGTTGGTGTACTTGGTGCAGATAAGTATCATGATTATTTTAAAGCATTTAGAACAGAGATGAAAAAAGAGTGGGGTGGTAGAAGAAAAGCAAAGAAAAAAGTTCAAAATTCTGCTATTGTATCAAAACTTAATGAATATACAAAAGAAGTTATTCAGTATTAAAAAGGGGGAAAAATGAAAAAAATTATTTTACTATTGACTATTGCTTTAAGTCTAAATCTTTGTGCTAATAAAGTAGATGAGAAGATGCAAAGAAAGATGGATATGCAAACTGTATCTGTTGGACTTGAATTAATACAAAAAGGTATTTTATCTAACAATACATCATTAACAAAAACTGGTATTATGATGATAAAAAAAGGGCAAGAAAATATGCTAGAAACTCATGGTGAGGATCTAAAAAAATATTTACCAAATAATACAGCATTTGCTTATAAATTTGCTAAATCATCAGCAAAACGAATTAGTGATTATACTAATGAATTAAGTGAAGATTTAAATAATAGAAAAGATTATTCAAGAATAACTGCAACTTATACTCATATTATGAATGAGTGTGCTGGATGCCATCTTAAACTAAGAAAGTAACTAAATTACTTTCTTAGTATATTTATACTAAAGTTTGAAGCTCGGCTTCAACTTTAGCAAGCTTTTGGCTTGCAGCCTCTAAGCCTTTTCTATTCGTTTGGATAACTTCAGGCTTTGCATTTGCCACAAATTTTTCATTTGATAGCATAGCATTTAGTTTATTTACTTCCTTTTCTAACTTCTCTTTTTGTTTTTCTAGTTTAGAGATAATTGGGCTCATATCAATTTCATTAGTTGGAATGTAAACTTCAAGATTATCCGATACATCAGTAATACAGTTTTCTTGTTTTATATCTACAAATTCAATATTCTCAACTTTTGCTAGTTTTTCAATAAATGGACGAGCCACTTCTGAAGATATTGCTTTGTTTACTTTGATATATGCTTTAGGAATTTTACTATTACCCATATCAATAATAACTTTTGCTCTTCTTAATGCTGTAATAGCCTCTTCAATAATAGCAAACATATTTTCACTTTCAAGATCTCTTTTTATATTTTTAGGAAAGTCGTTAATCATTAAAGACTCGCCATCTTCAAGAGTAGTGCCTGAAAGTTTATGATATAGATTATCAGCAATAAATGGCATAATTGGAGATGTCATTTTAAGAGTTTCTTTGAAAATTGCTCCAAGTTCAACTATAGATTCTTTTGATGCTTTAGAGTACTCAATACCCCAGTCACAAAATTCGTTCCAGATGAAATTATATAATTCTTTTGCCATCTCATCAAATTTATAAGCATCTATTTTTTCCCTTACAGTATCAACTGCTAAAGAAAGTCTACTTTGCATATAAAGTCCAAGTGCAGTTTTAACTTCAATATCTTGTAAATCAGGGAATGTTTCTACATTTAGTTGTAAGAAATTAGAAGCATTATAAAGTTTATTTGTAAAGTTTCTAAATTGCTCTAAATTTTTTTCACCTAGTTTAATATCTCTACCCTGTACAGCAAGATATGCTAATGTAAATCTAATAATATCAGCACTATGCTCCTCAACCATATCAAGAGGATCAATTACATTTCCTTTTGATTTTGACATTTTTGCACCATGTTCATCTCTTACAAGAGCATGCATATAGATATCTTTAAATGGTAATTCTTTTGTAAAGTGCTCACCCATCATCATCATTCTCGCTACCCAGAAGAACATGATATCAAATCCAGTAATTAAAAGTGAATTTGGATAGAAATCATTCATATCGGTATCATTATAAAGTTCTTTTAATTCTCCATTATTCCCCCAACCTAGTGGTGACATAGCCCAAAGTGCAGAAGAAAACCAAGTATCAAGAACATCTGGATCTTGAGTTAGATTTTTAGCTGAACATTTTGGACAACACTCTGGTTCATCTGCTTTATCAGCCCATTGATGATCACATTGATCACATGTAAATACAGGAATTCTATGTCCCCACCAAAGTTGTCTAGAGATACACCACGGTCTAAGCTCATCCATCCAAGCTGTATAAGAATTTATCCAATGTTTTGGGTGGAAATTATTATGTGCTTTTGTTTTATCAATTGAAGGTTGAGCCATTTCGCTAGATAAAAACCATTGTTGAGATATAAAAGGCTCAACAATATTTTTACATCTATAACAATGCCCAACTTGATGAGTATGTTCTTCAATTTTTACTATATAACCTTGTTCTTCAAGTTTAGCAACGATAATAGGTCTAGCTTCTAATCTTTCAAGTCCAGCAAACTCTCCACAGTAATCATTTAAAATACCTTTTTCATCAAATACTTTAATAAATTCTAAATTATGTCTTTTCCCAACTTCGTAGTCATTTTGGTCATGTGCAGGAGTAACCTTAACTACACCAGTTCCAAACTCCATATCAACATGTGTATCTGTAATAACTTTGATTTTTCTATTTGTTAATGGCAGTAATACCTCACGTCCAACGATATTTGTATATCTAGTATCATCAGGGTGCACCATAATTGCAGTATCACCAAAATATGTTTCTGGTCTAGTTGTTGCAACTTCAAGTTCTCCACTACCATCTGCAAACTTGTAAATCATAGTATAAAATTTACCATTTACTTCATCGTGTTCAACTTCAATATCAGATAAAGCTCCATCATGTGTACACCAGTTTACCATATAGTTATTTTGAGTGATATGACCATCATTATATAGTGAAACAAAAGCTTCTTTTACCGCTTCATGTAAACCACTATCAAGTGTAAATCTCTCTCTTTCCCAAGCTGGAGTAACTCCTAGTTTTCTCATTTGGTGTACTATGTTTCCACCTGATGTTTCTTTTTGAAGCCAAGCACGCTCTAGAAATTTCTCTCTACCTATCTCTTCTTTTGTTGTACCTTCTGCTAAAAGTTGCTTTTCAACTACATTTTGAGTTGCAATTCCAGCATGGTCAGTTCCAGGTTGCCATAATGTTTTATATCCATCCATTCTTTTATATCTAGTTATAATATCTTGTAGTGTAAATGTAAGTGCATGGCCAATATGTAAGCTACCAGTTACATTTGGTGGTGGCATCATAATTGAGAAGTTTTTACCTTCTTCTTGTATTTTTTTATTTCCATCGATTTCAAAATACCCTCTATCTTCACATAGTTTATAGTATTTGTCTTCTACTTCTTTTGGATTGTATTTATTGCTCATAAATTCTTAGTCCTTATAGGGGCATCCCTTTAATTTAATGTCGCGATTATATCTAATATTTGCTATAATCTCATTTATGAGAATATTTAATATACTTTTTTTGACTAGTTTAACACTTTTTGCACATCCCCATACATATATTGATGTGTACCCAAATGTGCATATTAAAGATAATAAGATAACTATAGTTGACTTTTCTTGGAAGATAGATGAGATGACATCTTCTATGCTTATTATGGATTTTGATCAAGATGGCGATAATAAAATTAGTAAAAAAGAAAATGATTTTATTTATGAAAACTATTTTAAAGATTTAAGAGAATTTAATTTTTATACTGATGTTAAAATAAAAAATAAAACAATAAACTTCCCTAAAATAAAAAATTTTAAAACAAGCATTCAAAACTCTAGAATAATATATAGTTTTTCTATAGATATTAATCAAAATAAAAAAGATGTAAAGTTTGATATGTACGATGAAGATTTTTTTGTAGCTATGATACTGAAAAAAGAGTTTATTAAAATTAAGAAAAGTAAATTTAAAATAAATGAATTGGATAATGATTTTTATTTCGGATATGGATTGGAATTTAAATAATGCAATTTTATCAAGATATGATTAAGCAATTAACATTATGGCAGTATGAATTAAATAGATATATATCAACAACAATAAGGTCAGTTGATGATGAGAATAATCTCACTGCATCTATACTTGTATTAGCAGTTGCTTTTCTTTATGGCTTAATACATGCAGCAGGCCCTGGACATGGAAAGGCTTTAGTCGGATTTTATTTTATTTCAAATAAAAGTGACTATAAAAAAGCCTTTAAGATGGGATATTTAATATCTATATTTCATGCCATATCTGCACTGGTAGTGACATTTGGAATATATTTTATTATACATACTATGTTTAGAAAAAATTTTAATGAATTTTCAAAAATTGCTATGAGTATAAGTGCTGTTATGATTATATTAGTAGGACTTTATATAATATATGAAGGGTATAAATCTAAACAGTTACAAATAAGTAATGATGATCTTCAAGATGAAACTAAAAGTAAAAGTGAGTTAGCAGTAGCATTTTCAGCTGGAATTGTACCATGTCCAGGTGTGATGACAATAGTGTTATTTTGTATAGTTCTAAAGAAATTCTTATTAGGAATACTAGCTGCAATATCTATGAGTATTGGTATGGGGCTTACTATATCATTAGCAGGAATATTATCAATTGGATTGTCAAATAAAGGTGGTAATTTCTTAAATAATAAAGGTTATATACTTCAGATGCTAAGTGGGGTATTAATTTTACTGTTAGGTGTGTTTTTACTACAAGGATTTTTTGGATAAAATGAGCATACTAAATTAAAGGAATTTTATGAGTATGATTGATCAAGCATTATTGGATAGAAGTGGAAGCAAATGTGAACTATGTGGCAGCGAAAATGATTTATGTGAATATATAGTTGAGCCAAAAGATGAGAAAATATTAGTATGTGCTACATGTAATGAGCAATTACAAGACAATTCTAAGTTAGATGAGACACATATGTATTGTTTGAGTGATGCTATGTGGAGTGAAGTTGATGCTGTAAAAGTTGTATCATTTAGAATCTTTTCAATTATGAAAAATCAAGATATGCTTGATATGATGTATTTAGAAGATGATCTTAAGCAGTGGGCCGAAGCTGGTTTGCCAGATGAGCCAGATGAAGACGCACTTGTTTATAGAGATGCAAATGGAGTAATTCTTAATGCCGGAGATACTGTAGTAATTATAAAAGATTTACCAGTAAAGGGTGCAGGGTTTACAGCAAAGCAAGGTGTTGCTGTACGGAATATTGGTCTTGTACCAGGTGATGAGACACATATTGAGGGTAGAGTTAATGGTGTTAAAATACATCTAAAGACTTGCTTTTTAAAGAAACAATAAGCAATGATAGAAATTTTAATATTTGTAATTGGTATTATTGTTGGTAGTTCTATAGTTTGGTATATTTTAAAAACTAAATTTGATATTCAAACAACATCAATACTTAATGAATCAAATATTAAAATTACATCTTTGCAAATGCAACTTGATTTACAAACAGATGCTAAAGATCAAATGAAGCATGAATTTGAAAATCTTGCAAATAAAATTTTTGAACAAAATCAAAAAAGATCAAATGATAATATATCTTTACTTTTGACACCTTTTAAAGATCAATTAAAATCTTTTGGGAGCAGGGTAGATGAAATATATAACGATGAGACAAAACAAAGAACATCTTTACTTACAGAGATTAAAAATTTAAAAGAGTTAAATAATCAAATAAGTTCAGATGCTTTAAATCTTACAAAAGCACTAAAAGGTGAAAATAAAACTCAAGGTGATTGGGGGGAGATGATCCTTTCAAAAATACTTGAACAAACTGGCTTGCGTGAAGGGTTTGAATATGAAACTCAAGGTAGCTACACTTCTAGTGATGGTAAAAGGCTTCGTCCAGATGTGATATTACATCTACCTGAAGAGAAAGATATTATTATTGACTCTAAAGTTTCTTTAGTTTCATATTTAAATTATACAAATGCTAATAATGAAGATGAAAAAACAAGAGCATTAAAAGAGCTTACAAAATCACTAAATACTCATATTAGAGATTTATCAAATAAAAGATACGATGATATGGAACAGATTAAGACACTTGATTTTGTGTTGATGTTTATACCTATTGAAGCAGCATTTACACTTGCTGCTTCAAGTGATCCAAAACTATTTAAAACTGCTTTTGAAAATAATATTATGTTAGTATCCCCATCTACATTATTTGTGACATTAAGAACTATTGAAAATATTTGGAGATATGAGCACCAAAGCAATAATGCTCAACAAATAGCCAAAAAAGCAGCCTCTTTGTACGATAAATTTGCAGGATTTGTAAAAGATATGGATAATATTGGTACACATATAGCTAGAACTCAAAAAGCTTATGATGATGCTACTTCTAAATTAAGTAGTGGTAGAGGTAATTTAATACGCCAAAGTGAACAGTTTTTAGATTTAGGTGTAAAACCTAAGGCTAAAATTAAAACTACAATGATTGAATCCAATGATGAATAGGGATAAATATGAATCTGCATAAATTAATTGAAGGAAATAAAAAATTTAGAAAAGCTACATTTTCGAAGCATGAAGATGATTTTAATTCATTAGTAAAGTATGGACAAAATCCTAAAATACTTTTTATAGGATGCAGTGATAGCAGGGTAGTACCTGATCTATTTTTGGATAGTGAGCCAGGCGAGATGTTTATTTTAAGAAATGTTGGAAATTTTGTCCCTCCATATTCAAATGATGATCAAGCATTTCACGGGTGTAGCGCAGTAATTGAATATGCGGTATCAGTGCTTAATGTTGAAGATATTATAGTATGTGGACATAGCTATTGTGGTGCGTGTGCATCACTTTATGATGATACAATTAAATCAAATAAAGAATTAGGACATGTGAATAAATGGCTTACATTAGGTGAAAAAGCAAAACAAAGTTCAATAATGCAGTTACAAAAAGATGGAAATAAAGAGGATCTTTTAAGAATTACTGAGAAGATATCTATTAAATATCAACTTGAGAATTTGCTTACATTTCCACAAATCAAAAAGAGAGTTGAATCAAAAGAGCTAACTTTAAATGGTTGGTATTATAAAATAGAAGATGGAACAATAGAGATGTATGATAAACAATCAGATAGTTTTATCTGTCCAATCTAAGAGATTTACCCTTAGATTTTTTGAAACTCTTTTACTGTTGTAGGAGTTAGAAACTTATCAGACCATGTTGTACCAAATGGTATTAAAGATGCTATAAATAATTTAATAGTAAAGCCTAATTTGAATTTGTATTCATCGTGAGCTGATGCTAAAAGAAACATAAATACTATAAATAAAAATCCATGAATTGAACCCATTACTTTTGTAGCTACGGCTATACCAAATACATACTTTAGTGGCATTGCTATAAATAGAAGAACAATATATGAAATCCCCTCTATAAAGTTAATTGTTCTGAATTTTTCTAATATTGTTTTATTTTTCATCATATTCTATTTCCTCTTCATCATATTCTATTTCATCACTATACATTATTACTTCACCATCATCAGATACATAAGAATGATCCTTACCTATATTTGGTCCAAGTGTTTCATATACAGGAATATAATCATCATCTGGTATAATTTGATCTTTTTTACCACGAGCAATGATATGAATAGGTGTACCTTCAAAATTTAATGCACCCCTTAAGAAGTTTATTAAATATCTTTTATAAGAGAAATGAAGTAGCTTAGGCTTATTCATCACTAGTGCAAAAGTTGGAGGCGCAGATTTGAATTGTGTTGAGAAATATATTCTTAATCTATTTCCAGCAGGTGATGGCAGAGCATGTCTCATTACACCTGTATTAATAATATCATTTATCTTTGATGTTGGTATTCTTTGATTGAAATTATCATATATTTCAATTAGCTTATCTTGAAGTTTATCTATACTTCTACCTGTTTTTGCTGATACTACAATTATTGGAGCATAGTATAAAAATTTAAATTTACCTCTAATTTCTTCAATCAGTTTTTTGTATGGGGTTAAATGTTCATCCCATTTATTGACCACAATAATCGTACCCAATGCAAATTTATCAACAAGACCTGCTATTTTTTCATCTTGATCTGTAATAGGCTTGCTTCCATCAATTACTACAAGTGCAAGATTTGCCTGAGCTAACATATCATTTGTTCTCATTAGTGCATATTTTTCTATACCATCAATCTTACCACGTCGTCTTAATCCCGCTGTGTCAACAAATGTAATTTTTCTATCTTTATAATCAAAAGTTTCATCTACAGGATCAATAGTAGTTCCTGCAACTTCACTTACAACTGATCTTTCTTCACCTACAAGTGCATTTAGTATTGAACTTTTCCCAACATTAACTTTTCCAATAATGGCAACTTTTAGATGATTATCTGGTGCATAATTTTTCTCTTGTTGTTCACTTTCAAGATCCTCTTCAATTAAACTATCTTCAAGCGATAAGTCTGAATCATCTAATACTACAGTATTTGCTTCAAGATTAGCAGGCAACTCATCATAAATCCATTCAAATAGTCTACTGATACCTCTGTTGTGTGATACTGATATACCAAAAAGATCATGTTCATCTATTCCAAATTGATAAAAATCCCAAAGCATCTCTTTTTCTTTGTCATTGTCAATTTTATTTACAATAAGTGCAAGTTTTTTACCTAAGGCTTGTAGTTCATAAAAAAGTTCTCTATCTCTATCATCAGGTATTTTTTTACCATCTACCATAAATAAAATTATATCAGCCTCTTTGGCCGTTTGGATAGCTTTTCGTTTTACATTTTTGAAGATTTTGTATTCACTTCCATCTTCCATGATCTCACCTTGAGACTGACTAATACCACCAGTATCTAACATTAAAGCTTTACGGTCTAGTATTTCAACTTCATGTCTTCGTACATCTCTAGTAGTACCAGAGACATCACTCACAATAGCAATTTTCTTTTTTGCTATTCGATTAAATAGGGAACTTTTCCCAACATTAGGTTGTCCAATAAGTGCAATTTTTTTTAGTTCCAAATTTTCCCTTTGATTATATGACTTGTTTGTTTTCTTCGATATATATTGATTGTGATGGGAATGCAAACTTACCACCATTTTCTTCTATGATGTTCATAATTTTAAAGTTTGTATCCTCTTTAACTGCAAGATACTCCCCCCAGTTTGTAGTATTTGTAAAGTAGTAGCAAAAGATATTTAAACTACTATTATCAAACTCTGTAAAATAAATATGAATAGTATCTTGATGGATATTTTGATCATTTTGAAGCATGATTTTAATCTCATCTACAATGTTTTTTAAAGATGTAGATGGGGTATCATATGTAAGTCCAAGCTTCATTTTGATTCTTCGTTTTCCCATTTCTGACCAATTTAGTATAGCACTATTTGCTAATGTTGCATTTGGTACAGCTACAAGTGCTTGAGCAAAAGTTCGAACTCTTGTACTTCTAATACCAATTGATTCAATAGTGCCTTCAACTTCAGGTGTTTTGATCCAATCTCCAACCTTAAATGGTTTATCTGTAAATATTACAAGTGAACCAAAAAGGTTTGCTGCTGTATCTTTTGCAGCTAGAGCAAATGCCATACCTACAAGACCAAGTGATGCAAGGAATCCACTGATATTGTATCCCCATTCTTGAAGTATTGCTACAAAGCCAATTGAAACTATTAAGAATTTTAAAGTCTTGATGATAAAATTTGTAATATCATCACTTAACTCAGCCCCAAATTTCCGTGTGAACTTATGGATAACAGTAGATAGTGGTTCAAGTACATTGAAAACTACCCAAAATATTCCAAAAGCAAATGCAGATCGAATCATACTTGTAAGTATCTGATCAATGTCATTATCAAGCTGTACTAGGTCTTTTGATATTAAAAGTCCAACAATTAAGATTAAAAAATCTAGCGGACTTTTTATTGCATTGATTAGGTTATCATCAAAATTTGTTTGCGTTTTTGATGTAAGTTTTAACAATAAAGAGACGATAATTTTTCTAAAGATAACTCTTAAAAAAAGAAATGCTACTAAAACTGATGCTGCATATATTAAATTGTTTTCTATCATAAACGCGATTATATCATAAACTTGGTAATATTGTGTTATGAATTTAGACTCCAATACAAAATTAGCTATTAAATATATGTTGTTATCCTCTTTTTTGTTTGCATTCACTGGTGCATTTGCAAAACTTTTAAGTGGACATATGAGCTCCGTTGAGGTTGTGTTTTTTAGAAACTTAACAGGTGTAATTATGATTTCATATGCTGTTTACAAATCCCCTTTAAACCAAGCAGGTGGTAGACCTGTATTACTTTTTATGAGAGGTTTTATAGGTTTTAGTGCACTACTTATGTATTTTTACAATATCGCTCATATTCCACTTGCAGAAGCTATGACCTTTAATAAAATATCGCCCATTTTTACTGCAATATTTTCCTACCTTATTTTAGATGAAAAGATGAGTAAATTAGGATGTGGTGGCGTATTTATAGGATTTATTGGGGTGATATTTATTACAGGATTTGATATAACAAATTTAAATAAAACCGATTGGCTTGGTATATTAAGTGGAGTTGGAGCAGGGCTAGCTTATACATCTATTCGAGAATTAAGAAAACATTATGATAATAAAGCGATAGTATTATCATTTATGATAGTTGGGACTGTTGGACCATTACTACTAATGCTAGTTGGAGAATTTTATACATATAATAGTATTGATTGGATTATTGCACCTTTTGTGATGCCTACTGGCATAGCATGGATTTATATAGTAGGTTTGGGAGTATTTGCTACACTATCACAATGGTATATGACAAAGGCATATTCACTTGCTGCTGGTGGAATAGTAGGAACGATTAGTTATAGTAATATAATTTTTTCAATAATTCTAGGGATGTTTTTAGGGGACTTATTTCCTAATTTTATGGTAGTTATGGGTATAATTTTGATTATTGTGAGTGGTATTTTTGTCACTTATAAACCTAAACATCCTGATAAAACTCAATAGGAGATAAAATGAACTTTGACAAGGTAATAGCTGGATTTTTTATTATATTTGCGATGACACTTAACTTTGGTTTCTTTTACGGAGATATAGAAAAGATTGATCTTCATAGTAAATATGAATTATTTGCTGCTATTGTAATTAATATTATTGCTACAGTATTAAAGCTTGGAGATAGAACTCAAATGGGATCTGTTTTATTAGCTACATCTTTAGTAGCAGTAATTCAGCTAGTAGCTGCTGCATCAGTATGGGCAATGTCTGGTTATAATGTAGAGTTATCAACTGAAACAACAGCAGTAATTATATCTTTAAGTGGTGGAGCATTACTGGCTAATATTACTTCTGTAATATTATATATCGGTGAGACAGTTAAGTCTAAGAGATAATCTATATGAGAAATAGTGCGCTATGGATAGTATTGCAGAAGATGCGAATGCCATTTTTGGTAATTGTATCTTCTTATACTATTTCTATGACAGGACTTTTATTAATTGATGGTGTGGATGCTAGCGGTAATCCATATCAAATGTCAATATTTGATGCATTTTATTTTGTAACATATACAGCCACTACTATAGGTTTTGGTGAGACACCATACGAGTTTACTTATTCGCAAAGAATGTGGGTAAGTGCAATGATTTACATCTCTGTAATATCATGGTTTTATGCTATTGGTACGCTTGTATCATTACTTCAAGATAAAGTATTTTTAGCTCAAATTGCTCAAAGTAGATTTAAAAGGCAAGTAGACTCTTTAAGGGAATCATTTGTAATTATACTTGGCTATAACTACACAACAAGTCAGATTATAAATATCATAAATGAAACAGAAAATAGAGTAGTAGTAATTGAGCAAGACCAAGCAAAAGTGGATGCTTTAATCTTGGAAAATCATACTCCACATATTGCTGTATTAAAAGCAAATAGTTATGATGCACAAACACTAGAGTTAGCAGGTATAAAATCTATATTTTGTAAAGCAGTAGTAGCATTATATAAAAGTGATGAACTTAATTTGAGAGTTGCACTTGCAGTAAAGATGCTTAATCCAAATGTTGTACTTGCCGTAAAATCAACAACGCAAAATCATACAGATAATCTAAAAGATTTAGGCGTAGAGGTAGTTGAAAATCCATTTAAAATCATTGCATCACATATTAAATTAGCATTAAATGCACCAAATATTTTAAAACTAGAGCGATGGATATATCAAATAGGTAAATTAAATGATCCCTTGCCAATATTACCTCATGGTAAATATATCATATCAGGGTTTGGGCGAATGGGTCAAGCGATACATAATATATTTGATAAATATAATATAGCGTGTGAAGTGATTGAAATTGATAGTAATGTGAGTAAATCAGATATAGATTCTATTAATTTAAAACTACATTATGGAAATAGTGATGATAAGGATATGTTAAAAGTAGCAGGTATTGATAGAAGTGTAGCTATTATTGCAGGCACAAATGATGATACTGTTAATATATCAATTTTAAAAACTGCAAAAAAATTAAATCCAAATATTATTACAATAGCTAGAGAAAATCATATTGAAGATTTTTCAATTTTTAAAAATGCAAATATTGATCATATATTTATGCCTGGTAAGATATTGATAAATAAAACTACGAACGCATTAATTAAGCCATCAGCAGATAAATTTATAAGACACTTGTCTAAAAAAGATGAAGCTTGGGGTGCAGCACTGGTAAAAAAGTTGATACAAACGATTGATGAAAACCCAGAATTGCATGTGTTACATTTGACCAAAGATATAACACCAGCTATTTATGAAGAGATGGTATTAAATAAACAAGATATTAGATTAGAGGTATTTAAAAGTTCATTGAAAAATAGAGCATTGTCCAATAATATTGTACCACTTATGATATATAATGGCAAAGCTAAGAAAGAAATATTATTACCATCGTGGGGAGAAATACTACAAGAAGATGATAAAATACTATTTGCATGTGATCAATATGCTATTGATGAAATAGAAGATATAGCTCAAAATATTTATGAACTTCACTATGTACTAACTGGTGAAGAAAAGAGTAATTTTAAATTAGGAGAAAAAATATGATACTACTTACAGGACCTTGTGTAATTGAAAGTCGTGATAATGTAATGCGAATTGCAGAAGAATTAAAGTGTTTTCATGAAGATTATAGAATAGACTTTTATTTTAAAGCAAGTTTTGATAAAGCCAATAGGACATCATTAGATAGTTTTAGAGGACCAGGGCTAGATGAGGGATTAAAAATACTTCAAGAGGTAAGAGATACTTTTGGATACAAGCTTGTAACAGATGTTCATGAATCTTATCAAGTAGCACCTGCAGCACAAGTAGTTGATGTAGTACAAATACCTGCATTTCTATGCCGACAAACAGATTTATTAGTAGCTGCAGGTAAAACTAATGCAGCTGTAAATATTAAAAAAGGTCAATTTCTAGCTGCTAATTCAATGGAACATCCAGTAGCAAAAGTACTAAAAACTAGAGGATGTGATGAGGTTAATTATCAATCTTCTAAAGATAATAATGTATGGCTTTGTGAAAGAGGAAATGTATTTGGGTATGGATCATTAGTAGTAGATATGAAAAATCTTATAGCTATGAGAGAATTTGCACCAGTAATATTTGATGCCACACATTCAGCACAAGTACCTAGTACTGGAGCAACTACGGGCGGTAATTCATCAGTTGTACCAAGCTTAGCTAAAGCAGCAGCAGCTGTAGGAGTAGATGGTTTTTTCTTTGAAACACATTTTGATCCAAGTATTGCACTTAGTGATGGACCAAATATGCTTACTATAGAAGATCTTAAAGCAACAGTAGAAGATATATTTAAAATTCAAGATGTTTTAGGATATAATCACTAAAACTAAATTAGAAAAATTTATAATTAAGGAAAAACAATGAAAATTATTGAAGGACAAATGAGATTAAACGGTAACGAGAAAGTTGCTATTATCAATGGAAGATTTAACCATATAATTACAGATAGATTAGTTGAGGGTGCACATGATGCATTTAGAAGACATGGTGGAAATGAAGATAATTTAGATTTAATTCTAGTACCAGGTGCATTTGAGATCCCTTTTGCCCTTACAAAAGCTTTAGAATCTGGTAAATATGATGCAATTTGTTGTGTAGGTGCAGTAATTAGAGGAGCAACTCCTCATTTTGATTATATCTCAGCAGAAGCTACAAAAGGTATTGCAACTGCAACTATGAAGCATGGTATTCCTGTATCAAATGGTGTACTTACTACGGATACTATTGAGCAATCAATTGAGCGAGCTGGTAGTAAAGTTGGAAACAAAGGTGCAGAAGCTATGCTTACAATTATAGAGATGCTAGACCTTTATAATGAGATGGCTAAATAGTATATGGCAACTAGAACTCAAGCTAGAGAATCAGTAATAGGACTTCTATATGCATATGATCTTGGAAATGAAGCTATAGCATCACATTCTGAAATTATTTTAGAGGACAAAAAAATTAGAAATAAGCAAAAAGAATTTGCTTTAGAACTTTTTAATGGAGTTATGACAAATCTTGCTATATGTGATGAGCAGATTATTGCACATTTAGCAAAAAGAGGTATTGAAGATTTAGGAGCTGTAGAAAAAGCTATACTTAGACTTGCTACTTATGAAATTATATTCACTACACTAGATAAACCAATTATTATAAATGAAGCGATTGAACTTACTAAAAGATTAGCAAGTGATAATGCACCAAAATTTATCAATGGTCTTCTAGATAAGGTAAATAGATAAATGAAACTATGTGTTGCCTTGGATTTGCCTAGTGCAAAAGAGAACTTAGAATTAGCAAAAAAAATCAAAGACTATGATGTATGGTTAAAAATCGGTTTTAGAGCATATATCAGAGATGGAAAAGAATTTTTAGATGAACTAAAATCTATTAATTCAAACTTTAAAATCTTTTTAGATTTAAAGCTTTATGATATTCCAAATACTATGGCAGATGCTGCACAGGAGATTGCAAAACTAGGCGTTGATATGTTTAATGTACATGCAAGTGCTGGAAAAATAGCTATGAGTACAGTTATGGATAGAATTAAAGATCTACCAAATAGACCACTTGTGCTTGCGGTAACTGCACTTACAAGCTTTGATAATGATGGATTTAAAAATATATACAATCAAGATTTAGCATCAAAAGCAACGCAGTTTGCAAAAGATACACATGAAGCTGGACTTGATGGTGTAGTTTGTTCTGCTTTTGAAAGTAAGGACATTAAGGAAAATACATCTAGAGAGTTTATTACTTTAACTCCAGGTATCAGACCATTCGGTGAAGATGCTGGTGATCAAAAGAGAGTAGCGGATATCAATCTTGCACAAAAAGAACTGGTAGATTTTATTGTAGTAGGAAGACCTATTTACAAATCTGAAAATCCAGCAACAGTAGTTGAAAAAATCTTAAATAGTATATAATTTCAGGGCACCTCTAAAAATTAATACATTCATAGCTTTAGTATACTTTTTGATATATAAGGCTATGAGTTGAAGTCCTACCCGTAGGTAATACGAAACGATATAACGAAATATATCAAAAAGTATACAAAGCCCACAGGGAAGGGAAACTAAACAGATATTTCACCTAAAAATTTTTAAAGTTACCTACGGGTAGCTTGAAAATTTATTAGTCAAAATCTCAAGTTTATTTTCTCCTTCTATGAATAATATTAATTTTTAGAGGTGCCCTTAAGTATATTTTCAACTATATTTACATATAATTCCAAACTTACATGGACGAGTGGGAGAGTGGCTGAATCCGCGCCCCTGCTAAGGGCGTGTATCCTTACGGGTACCGAGGGTTCAAATCCCTCCTCGTCCGCCACTAATCAAATATAAAATAATCTATAAACCTATAATATTATGTTAAAATAATTACTATGAAAATACTTTTACTTGAAGATGATCCGCTTATCTCTGAAATAATTATTGAAAGACTTAGGTCAAGTGGTTATATTGTTGACTATGCTTTTGATATATTAGAGGCTCAGAAGTTTATTCAAAAGCTTGACTATGATATATATCTGTTTGATGTTAATATACCAAATGGTAATGGATTTGATTTTTTAGAATATCTTAGATCAAATGAAGATAAAACTCCAACAATTTTTATTACAGCACTAAATGGTATTGAAGATGTTAAAAATGCCTTTAGAAGTGGATGTGATGATTATATAAAAAAACCTTTTGAACTTGATGAACTAGAAGTAAGACTTGAAAATATAAAGCGTTTATATAATTTAGGTACAGAAATAAGAATTGATGAAAATATAACTTTGGATCAGGAAAGACTTATTCTTGAAGTAAATAATGAAAAACGACATATAAGAGATAAAGAATCTCAAATATTAAGATATTTAGTCAATCATAAAAAAACTATTTCAAATGATGAACTTTCTACAAGCATTTGGGATTATGATGAACAGCCAAGTGATGCAACAATACGTACATATATAAAAAACCTAAGAGCTATTATTGGTAAAGAAAAAATAAAAACAGTTAAAGGGGTTGGCTATCGTTTTATCGAATCTTGAAAAAAAGTCTTTTTTTAGTTTTCTAGCCCTCTATATTGGCTCATCCATATTGATGATTAGTGTAATTGCAATTTTATATTTTAACTCTATATCACAAACCATATTTGAGTCTAAGAAGGATAAAATGAGAAGTTTTGCAGCTTCAATAGCGGCAAAGGTAATTCAAGTACATATGCATGGTGGAGTATATATACTTGATAAAAATATGGAATATGAAGTTGGTTTATATGATGCTAACAAAAATATTTTATATGGAAAAGAATTCTTAGATATAGACTTTAATAAAGTTTACTATGAAAATAAGAATATGATTTATATTATTGACCAGTCAACACAAATGCACTTGGGAGTGAAATATATAGTAATCAAAGACTCATCTATATATAAATATATTCAAAACTTTAAAAATAAAGTTATCCTATATACTTTCTTAGTGATGTTGTTTGTGATTATTATAGGATACTTTTTAAGTAGATTATTTTTAAAACCAATTGCAAGTGAAAGAGAAAAGCTAGATAACTTTATTAAAAATACAACGCATGAGCTTAATACTCCAATAACAGCACTTTTAATGTCAATAAATAATATAAAAGATACTAATAACAAAGCTATAGATAGAATTAAAATTAGTGCAAATAGGATCTCTAATATCTATTCTGATTTATGTTATTTAATAAGTAAAGATCTTAATGAAGATGTAAAAATAGAAAAAATTAATCTAAAAAGTATTTTAGAAGAACAAATTATGCTTTTTGAAGGGTATGCAAAAAGTAAAAATATTATTTTTGAAATACAAGCAGATGAGAGTTGTTTTCATATTGATATAGAGTCTATAAAAAGAATTATATCAAATATTATTTCTAATGCTTTAAAGTATTCTAAACCAAATAATAAAATTGATATTACATTAGAAAATAATATTTTAATTGTAAAAGATTATGGTATAGGGATAGAAACAAAAGAACTTAACAAGATTACTCATAGATACTACCGAGCCAATAGTAGTGAAGGTGGTTTTGGAATTGGTTTAGATATTGTAAGTGATATTTGTAAAAGATATAAATTGAAACTAGAAATCACATCTTCATTTGGAAGCTGGACAGAGGTAAAAGTATATTTTACCTCTTAAGTCGTAGACTTATTAGATACAGTACGGGGATAATAATTAGTGTTAAAATAGCAGAACTTACAACTCCACCAATCATAGGTGCAGCAATTCTTTGCATCACTTCACTTCCTACCCCATCTATATACATAATTGGAATCAATCCCCCAATAATGGCAAATACTGTCATAAGTTTTGGTCTTAATCTAAGTGCAGCACCTTCATAAATTGCTGTTTGAATATCTATAAAATTCAATGTACCTTTAATCTGTTCTTTCTTTTCTTTGATTGCCTCTTCTAGGTAAATTATCATTACAATTGCTGTTTCAGCTGCAACACCTAATAATGCTAAGAACCCTACAATAACTGCAACAGATAGATTAAAGCCAAGATAGTCTATATATACAAGTCCTCCAAAAAGGGCAAAAGGTAAGGTAGAGAAGACTATTATCGTATTTATCATATTTTTTAGTGCCATATATATCAATAAAAAAATGATAACAATTGTAGCAGGTATAATATATTGTAATTTTTCCATTGCAGACTGTAAATATTGACTTTGACCAGACCACTCATAATAATACCCATCTGGTAATTTAATTTCATCAAGTATGTTTTGTGCAATTTTTTGGTATTGATCAGCACTAATACTCTTTTTAGGTGTTATATAAACAAAAGAGACCTTCATCCCTTTTTCACTTTTTATTACACTCGCACCCTCTTTGAAATTGAATGTTGCAAATGTTGCAAGTGCTTGCATTCCATATTTTGTTTTAATATGTATATTAGCTATTGACTCAAGAGAGTCCCTATTTGTATTTTTTAGTCTTAATGATATTGGATATCTTTCTAGATTTTGAACCATTGTAGATATTTTCTTTCCACCTACACCTAAGCTAACCGCATCAAGTATTTGGTTTTTATTTACTCCATACCTACTTAATAGTTCTTGGTTAATATCTATATTAATATAATATCCACTATTTGATTTGTCAGCAGAAATAGAAAGTGATTCATTCAGCTTTTTTAGTTTTTGTTCAATTTGACTGCTTAGCTCTTCAAGCTTTGTATTATCATCACCATAAAGTTTTAATCCAAGAGGTGTTCTAATACCCGTTAAGAGCATATCAATTCTACCTCGAATTGGATATGTCCAAGAGTTGATAAGACCTGGTATTTGAAGTTCTTTATCCATAAGCATCATTAACTTATCATATGTCATCCCTTCTCTCCATTGAGATTCAGGCTTAAACTGGATAATTGTTTCAAGCATGGCTAATGGTGCTGGATCTGTTGCTGTATTAGCTCGTCCAGCTTTTCCAAATACAGTATCAACTTCTGGGAACTCTTTAATAATCTTATCAGTTTTTTGAGTAAGTTCTTTAGCTAAATCGATTCCAATTCCATAAGGAGTCACAGGCATATACATAAATGTTTGCTCATTCATCATAGGCATAAATTCCCACTTTTGAGCTTTGTATATAGGGTGTATAAAATAAAGTGAACCAAAAATAAGTACAATAACAAGATATCTAAGTTTTAATGAAAGATTTAAAATAGGAGAATATAAAAATAGGAAAAATTTATTAACTGGATTTTTGTCTTCATTTTGAATTTTACCTTTGATAAAAAATATCATAAGGATTGGAACAATAGTGATTGATAAAATTGCACCAACTACCATTGCAAATGTTTTTGTATATGCTAGTGGAGTAAACAATCTTCCCTCTTGACCTGTAAGAGCAAATATTGGTAAAAATGAAGCTACAATTAAAAGCAGAGCAAAAAAGATTGGTGATCCAACTTGTTTTGAGGAATTGATAATTGCCTCAACTCGTTGTTGATTTGTTGGATTATTTAATTTTGCTAAATGTTTATGAGCATTTTCTATCATTACAATTGTCGCATCAACCATTGCCCCAATAGCAATAGCAATACCTCCTAAACTCATAATATTTGAACCAATACCAAATAGTTTCATAAGTAAAAAAGTAAGAGCAACTGTTAAAGGCAATACAACAATAATAATTAATCCACTTCGTATATGAAATAGAAATAAAATTGATACTAAAATAACAATTATTGATTCTTCAATCAAAGTTGTTTTGAGTGTTTCTATCGCTTTATCAATTAAACTTGTTCTATCATATGCTGTGATTATCTCAACATCTTTTGTTTGGAGTGTTTGGATTTTCTTTTTTACATTTTGAATGACTTCATATGGGTTTTCACCAAAACGCACCACTACAATACCTGCAACTGTTTCCCCTTGGCCGTTAAAATCAGCCATACCACGCCTTGGACTTGGAACTATATTTACTTCACCTAGATCTGATAGTTTTAAAGGGTTTCCATTAATTGTTTTTAAAACAATATTACCAATATCATTTTCATCTTTTAAATAACCTTTAGATTCAATGATTTTCTCATAACCATTATCTAGAATGATTCTTCCACCACTGTCATTGTTATTTCTCTTTAAAGCTTTACTTATCTCATCTAATGATATTTGATATTGCACTAATTTTGTTTGATCTAAAGTCAATTCATAATTCTTTATAAATCCACCAACAGCCGCTACTTCACTAACACCATCAACACCTAATAAACCATACTTTAGATAATAATCTTGATATGTTCTAAGTTCTTCCAGAGACTTTGTATCTGATTTTAAAACATATTGAAATGCCCATCCTACTCCTGTTGCATCTGGTCCAATAGAAACCTGTGCCTCTTTTGGTAAAGTAGGGGTAAGTTGTGACAACTGCTCTAATATTCTATTTCTTGCATCATAAAGATCACTATTTTCTTTAAATATTACATAAATAAGAGCATTCTCAAAGCTACTCATGGCTCTGACTGTCTCAATATTTGGTAAACTCATAAGATTTGAAATAAGCGGATAGCTTACTTGATCTTCAATGATTTGAGGTGATTGGCCAGGATATTTTACTTGTAAAATAACTTGTGGAGGAGAAAGATCAGGCAAAGCATCAAGCGAAGTATTTTTAATAGCCCAAATACTTGCACCTGCTGCTATAATTAATACCGCAATTAATAAAAAAAGATTTTTTATACTAAAATCAATTACTCTATTTACCATAATTTATTACCATTCATCATTACTATATAAACCATTTGTAACAGAATCACTATCAAGTAAGAATAGTGCATTCATTACAACTTCATCATCTTCGTCTAAGCCTTCAATTATATGATATATATTACCTATTTTAACAGCTTTTATTTCACTTGGTTCATAAGAGTTTTCTGATTTAAAAAATACATATTGTTTTCCATCTCGTCGTATAACTGCGTTTTTTGGAAGAGTCAAAATAGTTTGCTTTTTTTCAAATAATTTTATATTTGCAAACATATTTGGAAATAATAATAATTTATCATTATTAACTATAAGCCTTACATCTATAGTTTGATCCTTTTGATTAATATTAGGATATATATAGTCAACTGTAGCGTTAAAACTATTATCTATACCATTAAGTGTAATCTGAGCATCCATCCCTTTTTTTATAAATGACAAATCTTTTTGATATACTTTTGCAATTACCCATATCTTATTTAAATCTGTAACCTCATAAATTGTTTGTCCCTTTTTTATATAAGACCCATTATTTATAAGCTTTTTTGTGATAAATCCATTAACTTTACTTTTTATCACAATTTCATTATTTTTGTAAGAATAATCATTTGCTAAAATATCATAGAGTTTTATTTTATTTGATATACCATTGTATATAGGTTTTGAACTACTTTTGGCAAGCTTTAACTCATCAAATATATTATAGATATCTTTTGAATATACAGAAAATAATTTATCATCTTTATTGATATATTGTAGTTTTTTATCTGCGAATAGCTTTGTAATAAAACCATCAAATCGTAAGTTTATATTATAAATTCTGCTTTCATCTGCTTTCGTTTTTCCATAAAAGTTTTTTGACTTAGCAATAGTTTGAGAAGTAACCTTTACTGTTTTGATATTAAATTCTTGTTCTATTTTAAAACCAAATGAATAGTTAAAAAACAAAAGAAGAAATATTAGTATTCTATTTGTCATCATTTATACCTTTTAAATATTTTAAGTTTAAATCTGAAATCATATATTGTTCTTGATACCCTAAACTTTTTATTTTAAATTCTATTAACCTATTTTTCAATTTATAGATTTTTGCAATACTTGAGAAATTATTATTACTTGAGATAAGTGCAATTTGCTCTTCCAAATTTTTCAAAAGTTTTTTTGTCAATAAGATCATTTTATTTGTGACACTTTTATTTGCTTTTGCAACACTATATTTCTCATTTAAATCATTTTTTACTAAGATCTTTTTTTCTATCATAGTATTAGTTATATGAAGAGCTTTATTTATATTATTATTTTCCCTACTATATATTGTTAGAGGTATTTTTATTGAAAGGTTAATATAATCATCTCTAGAATCCCTTTGAAAATATCCACCACTTAGTGTATAGTTTGGTGTTTTCTTTTTAGTTTCAAGTTGCTTACCTAGTTTTGATATATATACGTCTATATCTCTAATTTCCATTAAAGGATGTCTTGTAAATGTAAAATCAGGGATAACATTATTTGTAAGACCACTTTCAATCTTTGATGATAATATTTTTTGTAACTTTGCATTTAATTTTTCTTTTTTATTTTCTAGAATATCTAATTGAATTTGAAGTTTCTCAATATTTATTTTATTTTCTAAAATTATTTCCATACTCTTTGCAATGGCACTATGCGTGTAATATTTATTTATCTTATTTATATTTTCTATCTTTTTATCTAGATACTTTTTTGAATTATTTATAGTTTCAAGTTTATAATATATTGAATAAATATCTTTTTTTATTACGGCTTTTTTATTTTCTAAAGATAGATATAGTTTTCTTTGTTTTAGTTTTTCTATTTTTTCTTTTAGTTTTAATTTTTCATCTTGTTCAATCTCTTGCGAGATAGTAACGTAGTTTGTTTGCATAGCCTCTATATCTCTTTGAAGAGGTTTATGTAAATTAATATCATTAAATCCAAAAGATAAAATAGGATTTCTTAGAATTCTACTATTTGTAATATCATAACTTTTTCCATCTATTTGTGCTTTTAACTGCTTAATATCTGGATTGTTTTTATATGCAATATCAATAGCTTGTGTAACATCAAGTGCATATGATGTTACACTAAAAGCTAAGAAAAAGAGAAAAGTCTTCATAGACTAATTCCCCCCTCCACACTTCCCTGTAGCACACTTCCCTGCAGCACATTTCATTCCACTACTAGCTTGTCCAAGATTTACACTACCTCTATGTCTATATTTTTTCCCTTTAATTTTGAATTCAACATGATATTGCCATGTTCCACCCATAGAAAAGTTAATCATGGTATTAAATTTATCTCCATTTAATTTACCATGACCTATATACTCCATATAAGGCATCCCTGGCATCTCGGGCATAAAAAACTTTGCTCGCACTTTTGCATTTGTCACTACTTTTCCATCTTTGCTTAATTTAATAGAGATATCATTATCACCTTCAACTAATGTTTTATCTGAGATAATCTCAACAGTAACACCTTTTGTAGTACCTTTATCGTAGAAACCATTTGCAAACATCAATGTTGCAGATAAAAATAGTAGTCCTAATATTTTCTTCATCGTTATCCTTTTACTTTTTATTTGTAAAATTATATTTATTTAATGTGTAGCTAATGTGTAGTACAATGGAATGATGAATAGAAGAGGTTTTATAATATCTAGTAGTTTGCTGACAATTACAACATTTTTAAGTGCACATACGGATAAAATATCATTTGAAACTAATCAATGGAAGACAATTGAAAGTATTTATAAAGTTATTTTTCCAAACAATAAAAAATATGGTTTAGAAAACTATAATCCTACTAAATATCTTTTTATATCTTCAAGAAGTAGGTATTTTGCTAAAAAAGATTTAGAATTTATTTTAAATGGTGCTAAGTGGATTGAAGAGGATGATATTAATATAAAAAATATGGAAGAACTTCTCAACACTTCTTGGGGAGAAAATTGGCTTTCACATCTTTTAAATTATGCACTTGAAGGATTATATAGTGATCCAATATATGGTGGTAACCATAATAAAATAGGGTGGCACATGATCAATCATACCGCAGGAGTACCAAGACCTAAAAAGCAATATGGAAAAGAGCTTTGAAATATGATATTTGTATAATTGGTAGTGGAGCTGGAGCTGGACCAGTTGCTTACACTCTTTCAAAAGCTGGATATAAAGTTGTTGTTTTAGAGAGAGGTAAGTATTATAAAACTAAAGATTTTTCTAAAGATGAAGTAGCTAACTGCAGAAGATCAATCTATACACCACCGCTTGAAGAACAATATCATGTGATTGAAGAAAAAAATGGCAATGGTTATAGCTCTTATACCACTAAAGATTCAGGATTAGATTTTAGCAATGGTAATATTGTAGGTGGTTCCTCAAACTTTATGGCTGGATATTTTCATAAGCTTCAAGAAAAAGATTTTAAACTAAATACAAAATATCAAAAAATAGAAAATGCTAATATTGAAGATTGGCCTATAGGTTTAGAAGAGTTAGAACCATATTATAAAAAAACAGCAGAAATTGTAGGTGTATCAGGAGAAAATTTACCATTTAAACCACTTCAAGAGCACCCATTAGTACAAAAGATTGATGATACTTGTAATAATTTAGGATATAAGTCTATTAAAACTCCAAGAGCTATACTTTCCTCTCCATTAAATAGTAGGGATAGCTGCTCATATTCAAATTTTTGTGGTAGCTATGGATGTAGTACAGATGCTAAAGGGAGTTCAAGAGCAGCACTTTTAGAAGATGCTATCAAAAGTGGTAATTGTGATATATTTCCTGAATCTTTTGTATATAAATTAGAAGGTAAAAATAAAAAAGTTACTAAAGCACATTACTTTAATAGATTTCAAGTTTCAAAAACTATTGAAGCGAATATATTTGTTGTTGCTGCACAAGCAATTGAAACATGTAGATTATTATTAAATTCAAAAAATAAAGAGTTCCCAAATGGATTAGCTAATAATAGTGGACAAGTAGGAAAAAACTTGCTTTTTTCAGCTGGAGGAAGTGGTTATGCAGATATAGAATATAGTGATAAAAGTAATGATGGATTATTTTTAAACCGGTCTATATTGGATTTTTATGAGATAGAAGTAGAAGGCAAAAAAGCAAAAGGTGGAATTATAGATTTTATGTTTGAGCATGCAAATCCTATACGAAAAGCAAATATTTTAAAATGGCAAGATGGTAAGCTTTTATATGGAGAACAGTTACAAGATAGAATTGCGCATAGTTTTAAAAATGTTAAACGGTTTAAATATGAGATTTTTTGTGATTGGTTACCACATGATGATTGTTTTGTCACAATTGATTCTCGCTATACAGATAAAAATGGTGTAAATGTAGCAAAAATAAGAATTAATGGTCATTCTCATGATTTAAAAGTTGGAAAAATTCTTAATGAAAAAGCAAAAGAGTTTTTAAAAGAAATGGGTGCAAAAAATATTGTAGGGAATGTGTCTTCATTTCCACCACAAAATCTTCAGGCAGGGGGATGTAGATTTGGAAACGATCCGTCAAAATCGGTTTTAGATAAAGATTGTAAAACTCATGAAGTTGAAAATCTTTATATTACTGATGGTAGTTTTATGCCAACAGGTGGTAGTATGCCTTATACATGGACAATTTATGCAAATTCATTTAGAGTTGCAGATATTATAATAAGTAAGATACTTTAACCTTCAATCGTTTGCTTATCATATAAAAAAACTTACACAGTTGAGTAAGTATTGTACGTTACTAGTCTGTTACTAACATACTGTTAATTTTAAAAGCCCTTTAAATAAGGCAGTTGCGAACTATACTTTATTATTCAAATCCCTCCTCGTCCGCCACATACCAACTACACTAGAATTAATCTTTTAAACAATTTTATCACTTTTTTTGAGTTATCCAATTATATTTATTTAATGTATAGTATTATATTTAAATCAATAAAATTTAATTTTGTATAAAGGTGGTTATACTACCCCAATATGTCAAGACAACAATTTATAAATCTTAATTCTCTTTAACACCTGTTACCTTATGCTACATTTTCATCTTTAGAGATATAATTCTCATC